>Ga0210403_10000134_pt1 | contig 82810 bp, 65 predicted proteins | sample IncBWC19MmetaG_FD_150863 | JGI IMG/M metagenome (GOLD analysis project Ga0210403, IMG submission 150863) | Forest soil microbial communities from Barre Woods Harvard Forest LTER site, Petersham, Massachusetts, United States - Inc-BW-C-19-M | ecosystem: Environmental > Terrestrial > Soil >...
ACAATGACGGCGTCGCAATTCTCCAGATCGTGGGACTCATGCCAGAGGAACGTTACCGGTTGCTTGGCAACGTGCTGGATCGTCCAGTAGGCATCGTGATCGCAGTTGGAACCGGGAAAGATAATGACGCCGAATTTCATGGATACTCCAGGCTCTTGGGCTGTTTTTAGTCTAGCACGGCTGAAAAGACGACCTTATCAAGAACCCCAAGAGGTACCCCCATCTGGCGCTATTTGGCTCGGAAGGCATGGTAGGAGCATCGGACTTAAGTGTGATTGGGGCCACAGACAATAAGCCGGTTTTATGTTCCCATCTCTCCTTCGAAAGTCTTGACAGGTCCACAGTCTAAATGTATTGTCTCGACCCATAAGTTGAGTGCTTGTTTTGCCGTTTAGCAAGCACTGCAGAGCTACCCTGGCCCCCTTCCCTCTTCAGGCTGGCGGATTCTGCAGCGAATCGGAACGCCACAGGTGAAGATTGCCATGTCCATTCGTTGGGGCTCAACGCTTCTGTTCTTTGCTGGCCTTTTGTTTCTAGTCACTCCGTTGTCCACTCTCTGGTCAGTCAGCTTCCAACCGGTCTCACCGGAAGAACTGAAGATGACCAGCGAACCCAAAGCTCCAGGAGCGCCCGCCATCATTCTGTTCCGGGAGGTCGATCGCGACGACCGTGGCCTCACCGCCCATGAGGATGTCTACTTCCGAATCAAGATTCTGACGGAGGAGGGGCGAAAGTACGCGGATATCGAGATCCCCTTTCTCAAGGAGCAGAGCAAAATCGTTAATATCCACGCCCGAACCATTAAGCCCGATGGCACAATCGTCGACTTCAACGGCAAGGCGTTCGATAAGTCAATCGTGAAGGCTCGGGGACTCAAATACATGGCCAAGACCTTCACTATGCCTGACGTTCAAGTGGGAAGTGTCCTCGAGTATTACTACACCGAAGATCTCGCCGAATACCAGATTATCAACTCGCATTGGATCCTCAGCAACGAGCTATTCACCAAAAAAGCGAAGTTCACTTTGAATCCATACACAAGCAATTACCTGTCCATAAACCTGCGATGGAGCTGGAACATGTTGCCGCCTGGAACTACTCCACCGGCACAGGCACAGAATAAAGTTGTCTCGTTGGAAGCGGCCGACATCCCCGCGTTTCAGACGGAGGACTACATGCCTCCGGAAAATGAACTGAAATCCCGCGTCGACTTTATCTATAGCGAAGACACATTCGAAAGCGATCCCAACAAATACTGGAAGAAATTCGGAAAGAAGCACAATGACCAGTTGGAGAGCTTCATCGGTAAACGCAAATCCATGGAGCAGGCGGTAGCCAGCATCGTCTCACCCAGCGATTCCCCAGAAGTAAAGCTGCAGAAGATCTACGCCCGGGTACAACAAATTCGCAACACGAGTTACGAGCACGAAAAGACCGAGCAGGAACAGAAAAGAGATAAAGACAAAGAGCCCACCAACGTCGAGGCAATCTGGAAAAAGCAGTACGGCAATGGCGCCGAGTTGACCTGGCTTTTCCTGGCCCTGGCTCGGGCAGCCGGATTTGAGGCATCGGGTATGTGGGTGGCCGACCGTCGTAATTACTTCTTCTACGCCAACAGCATGGACGGTGGGCGCCTCGATGCAAATGTCGTAGTCGTGAAGGTCAACGGCAAGGATGTATTCTTCGATCCGGGTGCTGAATTCATACCATTCGGGATGTTGCCCTGGGTGGAAACCTCCGTCCAGGGATTGAAACTCGACAAAGACGGCGGAACCTGGGCCCTAACTTCTCTGCCGGAGTGTACCGAGTCGGCCATCCAGCGCAAGGCCGAACTAAAGGTCAGTGATACGGGCGACCTTGAAGGCAAACTGCTGGTCACTTACACAGGTCTCGAGGCTTCCCAGCGCCGCGTAGACCAGCGTTTTTCAGACGACGCTGAACACTAGAAATTCCTGGAAGACGAAGTCAAAGAGGCCATTCCGATCGGCAGCGAGGTCGAACTTACCAAACAGCCTGATTGGAAGAACTCCGCATCGCCATTGGTCGCTGAATACACCCTGAAGGTACCCGGCTGGATTTCAGCAGCGGGGCGACGCGCGCTTCTGCCGGTTGGGCTATTCAGCGCACCAGAAAAGCATCTGTTCGATCACGCGAATCGTGTACACCCTATTTATTTTGAATTCCCATTTCAACGGTCGGACGATATCACCATCGATCTCCCTCTGGGGTGGCAAATTTCCAGCGTGCCCGAACCGCAGAAGCTCGATGCCAAAGCGATCACCTACAATCTCGTAGCCAAGAATGAAAAGGGAGCGTTGCACCTGAACCGGGTGCTGAACGTGGATGTTGTGCTGCTTCCGAAGGAAAACTACGACACGCTGCGGAAAATTTTTCAAGTCGTGAGGACTGTCGATGAAGAACAAGTCGCATTGTTACCTGGCACATCCACTGGAAGTAACTGATTCAAGAATCCTGCACCTACTGTTGCTGGTTGGCCTGTGTGTGCTCACAGTGGTACGTCCAGCCCTAGCCGGAGATGCTCCTCAGTGGATGCACGCAGTGGTGTCGGCTCAGCTGCCGGCGCATGACGAAAAGACTGACGCCATACTGCTGTACTCAGAGCAGAACGTCACCGTGCTGACCGCGGATAAAATCCGAACTCAGGTCCGAGAGGCCTATAAAATTCTCCGCCCCGGCGGACGCCACCTGGGGACCGTCCAGGTCCCGTTCGGGCCCCTGATGAAAATCACGAGTCTGAAAGGCTGGTGCATACCGGATAAAGGAAAGGATTATGAGGTCAAAGAAAAGGACGCCATAGAGACGTCTTTATTGGAAATTGAAGGAGGCGAACTATATTCCGACGTAAAGGACAAGGTGCTGCGGATTCCTGCGGCGGATCCGGGCAATGTCGTCGGGTATGAGTACGAGGTCGAAGCGCGGCCCCCCTTTCTGCAGGACAGTTGGGACCTGCAACGTTCCATACCCGTGAGAGAAAGTCATTACTCACTCCAGTTGCCGGCAGGCTGGGAGTACCGGGCGGCATGGCTTAACTACCCGGAGGTGAGGCCGAAGGAAGGAACCAATAACCGCTTTGAATGGACTGTCAGTGACGTAAAAGAGATCCGGGCAGAAGCGGATATGCCACCGATACGCGGCGTACGGGGACAGATGATTGTGTACCTGTTTCCTGCCGGAGGATCCGGGCCTCGCTCGTTTGCGAACTGGGAAGAAATGGGTCGATGGTACTCGGCCCTGACCAGTGGACGCCGACAGCCTTCACCCGAGATCAGCAAGCAGGTTCAGACTCTTACCGCCGCATCACAGACACCGTTGGAAAAGATGCAGGCATTGACCCATTTCATGCAGCACGACATACGCTACGTTGCGATTACGTTGGGTATTGGTGGCCATCAGCCGCATCCGGCTGCGGAAGTATTCCAGCACCGGTATGGTGACTGTAAGGACAAAGCTACCCTCCTGTCCTCCATGCTTCAGGAGATTGGAATAAGTTCGTATTACGTTGTGATCAATCATGAGCGCGACGCGGTCCGTCCTGAGATGCCAGTACACGATGGCTTCGACCACGTGATCTTGGCAATTAAGATTCCCGATAACTTAAACAGCCCCGCTCTGGTTTCTAAAACGCAGCATCCGAAACTAGGAACGCTTCTTTTCTTCGATCCAACGGATGAAGTCACGCCGCTGGGGGAAATCAGAGGAAGTCTGCAGAACAACTATGGTTTGCTGGTGACTCCTGACGGAGGAGAACTCGTCGGATTACCTCAGCAGGCGCCCACGATGAATGGCATCGAGCGCACCGGGATTCTCACGTTGGATCCGTCCGGCACGCTAAAGGGCGAGGTGAGTGAGAAGCGGGTTGGCGACCGAGCTACTTCGCAGCGCTGGCGGCTGCGAACCGTAACCAAAGACACAGATCGCGTGAAACCCATCGAAGACCTGCTGGCCGGATCTCTATCGCTCTTTCGGATTACCAAAGCCTCTATCACCAATCTCAATCAGACCGACCAGCCTTTTGGTTTCAACTACACCTTCGAAGCCCAGGGTTATGCGAAAAATGCCGGCGGTTTGATACTGGTCCGTCCGCGCGTTCTCGGAGTCAAAACCAGCGGCGTGTTGGAGACGAAGGAGCCACGCAAGTTCCCGTTGAATTTGAGGGTCCCTCTCGCGACACCGACACCTTCGATATCACAATTCCGGCGGGCTTAGTAGTCGACGATGTGCCTCCACCCCTTGATGCAGATTACGGCTTTGCCAGCTATCACTCGAAGACCGAAGTGAAGGGCAATGTCATTCACTACAGCCGTACCTTCGAGGTGAAAGAGCTCAGCGTGCCGGTTGCGAAGGCGGACGAACTGAAAAGGTTCTACCGCCCGATTGGCGGCGATGAGAGGAACACTGTGGTCTTGAAGGCAGACACAAAATAGGCCTGGGGCTGGGTCAAAACCAGGGATTACTTGGCGTTCTGAGGAGCGACGGGAGGCGCATTTTCTGGCGACGTCGTCGAGAGCGAAACCGCAGACGGCAATAGTGCCTGATTTGGCGCCGGTTTCGCGGCCGGTGTCTCTTTGCTGACGTATGTCTCCGGCGGATAGCCCCTGGCTTGGACAATGGCCCAGTGCCATTCTTCACCGGGATCGAGTGCCAAACTTAGTGGTGCGCTAAAGACCGCGTTAGACCACGGCAGCGCAGCGGCCCTCATCCGGTAGACTACGGCGACATCTGGCCTCTTCTCGGGACGAACCTGCTGGAACGCGTCGACTCCTGTCTCCCGTGCTAATGGCGGTGTGACATCCGCCGAAGCGAAACTCGCGCCTTCCTGGTTCCACGGCACAACGCCCCTTCTCGCCTTTTTGACCACAGTAAATGCGATTGCGAGCTCGCTCAAATGCCATTGGGTACCATTGAACACGGGAACGGTTAACGCATCCCCTTCCACCACGGCCTTTCCTTCGATCTTCGCCATTTCTGTGGGTGGAAGATCCATTTGGTCATACTGGCTGGAGAGCAGGGATTTTACGTTTGCGGTGAACGCAAGGCTACAGGTCACGTCGGGCGCAGACACCTGAAAACCCTGGCTATCGCGCGACATCAGGAACCGGAACCCTGAGCTGGAGTCATCGTGACGGTCCACCTGCTGCATGACTTGGGGCAGATTGTCGTCATCAATGACGGGCTTCGCCGGAGGAGCTTTCTTTCGAAGGTTGCGGGCAACATCTCCCAAGGGCGTCTGGTCAGGATCGTCCTGCGCCGTCACCTGGATCGCTCCGAGAGGCACTAGGAGAACGATCAGAAGAAGCAGCCGAATTCCGGTAGGCCGAAACATGACGCGAACGGACGACTCCCTGAGGGACCACGATCCCCGAAGAGAGTTCCTTCAGCAATTGTATGGAGCATGGGAGGAAACAGGGATGATACCGGCAAACGTTGGTAACAGTACCAAGGGTGGAAGCGTGGGGCGCGCGTAGGACGAAATGGAGGCGCAACGGGTGCGCGCGCCCGAGCTTTTCGAGAAACCGTCTACAAAAGGCCCTGTGACCGAAAACGGGTAACCGGGTCTACGACTGGCAATGCTTGCCGCCGGAAGATCCAACGGGCCACCGCAAAGCCGATTGCCGCATAGCACAGATGCATCAACCGCATAACCTGCCTCCCCACTCCGGCTGACTCGTTCACCTCAAGGGGAGGAACCTCACCAACTCTATCGGCACGATACCAACGCGGACGAAGAAGGAACAGGGCACAACGGTGCTAGGAGCGTGGCACGGAAGTAATAGGAGTAATCGAGAATGGCACGGCTTTGAGGAAGTAACGGCTTCTCAGAGCGCTGGTCCTAAGTCCTGGGTCTGGGATCTTAGGTCTTGGGTCTGAGGTCCGAAGTCTTGGGTCCGGTTTTGGGGAGTTAGGCCTAACACCTAACCCCCAAGACCCAAGACCCAGTGTCAGTGCGCGGCGACAGGCTCCTCAGCAGATCTCCCTGCGGGGGGCACCATGACTGTCGATAAACTGCCCTCCGCCGCCATCTTTTGAAAAGCTGCCAGGTCACGTCTCTGCAGGTCCTCCCACTTGGCCAGCAATTCCCCGCCCTGCCGCTTCAGCCTCTCCAGTTGTCGCTGTTCAGCCTCGGTCGGGGCTGAGTCGGCAGACGCCGCGTCCATAGCCAGGAAAGCCAGCTTGGCATCCAGTTGTGGTGGATAGGCCAGCGAGTCCTCATTGGCGCTAATATCCAGGTTCAGAATCCCATCCCGAACCGCGACCAGCTTCTTTTCCAAATCGTCAGCTGCCGCCACGATGGTCTTCGCGCTGGCATTTTCGGGCAGGCGCCGCTTCAGCCCCGACAACTGGCCGCGCACATCCTGAATCTGGTTGACGGCGTCATAGACGCGGCTCAGCTCATCGCGCGTCTCCATCAGAAGATTGAACTGCGCTTCCAGGTCGGCCTGGCTCACTTTCACCCGTGGATCAAGCTTCAAATCAAGGTCAGCGGTTTGGCTTTGGCCGCCTACCGTCAACCGCACCTGATAGTGCCCCGGGACAGCCACTGGACCCCTCGCACCAGTTCCGTACTCCCAGAGGTAATAGCCGGGCACGCGATGCGCCTCTTCATACCGCAGATCCCAGACGAAACGGTTCAGCCCCGCGTCGGGCTTGAGCTGCTTCTCCGGCTTCTTGTCATCGGGGTCGAGAGGCTCCTCCAGCGGTTCGTAATCCGTGCTGGAGTAATTACGGATGACCTTGCCCGATGCATCCAGAATCTCGATTTTGGCCTCCGCGTCTTTCTTGGGGGCATCCTTAAGGAAGTAATAGATCACAGCCCCTGCGGGCGGATTCTGTCCCGTCCGCTTCGATGGATGCCGGTCTCCTGCCGCTCCTGCCTGCATGCGGTACGCGGAGGCCGGCTTGTACAAGAACGCATCCTTCGCCTGAGTCTCATCGCTGTACTGCCGTAGCGGGCTCAGATCATCGAGAATCCAGAACGCCCGCCCGTGCGTCGCAACGACAAGATCGTCATTCTTGACGACGAGGTCGTGGACCGGCGTTGTCGGCAGATTCAGCTTTAACGGCCGCCAGTTCGCTCCGTCGTTGAACGACACGAAAATCCCCGTCTCAGTCCCTGCGTAAAGCAGGCCCTTCTTCTTGGGATCTTCCCGCACCACCCTGACGAACGTCGTCTCCGGAATCCCATTCCCAAGTTTCGTCCAGATCTTGCCGGAATCGCTGGTCTTGTAGATGTACGGCTTCAGATCGTCGAACTGATGGCGATCGACGGCCACATACGCCGTCCCCGCATCAAACGCCGACGCATCAATCTGGCTGATGCGGCTCCACTCCGGCATGTCCTTGGGGGTAACGTTCGTCCAGGTCTTGCCTTCGTCCTGTGTAAGCTGGATCAGACCGTCATCGGTTCCCACCCACAGCAGGCCCTTCTTCAGAGGCGACTCCGCCAGCGCGAAGATGGTGTCGTAGTACTCAGTCCCGGAGTCATCGAGCGTGATATCGCCGCCCGATACCTTCTGCTTGCTCTTGTCATTCCGCGTCAGGTCGGGGCTGATCGCCTGCCAGTGCACCCCGCCATCAGTCGTCTTAAAGAGCATCTCGCCCGCATGGTAAAGCGTTTCGGGATCGTGCAGAGAAATCATGACCGGGGCGGTCCACTGGAATCGGTGTTCAAGATTGGCGGCGCCGTGAGCGTCCGAGAGTTCGGGCTGCTCGGTGATCGACTTGACCTGCCCGATGTGCCGGTCGTAGCGCGTGATATTCCCCTGATAATCCGCAGCGTAAACGACGTTCGGATCGGGCGGGTACGGCGCGATGTATCCCGCCTCGCCACCGCCGACGTCATACCAATCGGTGCGGCTGATGGACCCATCGTCGCTTCGGCTGGTGATGGCCACCGTTCCGGAATCCTGCTGGGGACCGTAAACCCGATAAGGACTCGCCGTATCGGTGGTCACGTGATAGAACTGCGCCGTCGGCTGATTGTCCTGCGGCGTCCAGTTCTTTCCGCCATCGAGTGTGACGGTGACTCCACCGTCGTTCGAGGCGATCATGCGCTTCGTGTTCGCAGGATCAATCCACAACCCGTGATTGTCGCCGTGCGGGACGTGCACTTTGTTGAAGAGATGTCCGCCGTCAGTGGATTTGTACGCGTCCACATCCATGATGTAGAGCACGTTTTCGTCTCGCGGATCGGCAATCACGTGCATGTAGTACCACGGCCGCTGCCACAGGCTATGGCTGGGGTTTACCAATTGCCACGACTCGCCGCCATCGTCTGACCGATAGAGCCCACCGTCGGGATTATGAGCCTCGATCAGCGCGTACACCCGATCGGAATTCGCTGCCACGGCCACTCCGATCTTGCCGTAAGGTCCCTTGGGAAGTCCGTGCTCTTCCAGATGCTTCCAGGTCGTGCCACCATCGTTGGACCGGTAAATGCCGCTACCAGGACCACCGCTGGCCATGCTCCACGAAGTACGCCGCGCCTGCCACAACGCTGCAAAGAGAACGTTTGGATTATGCGGGTCAAAAGCAACGTCGATTCCGCCAGTATTTTCGTCCTTGAATAGAACTTTCTCCCAGGTTTTTCCTCCATCGATTGTGCGAAAAATACCGCGCTCCGGGTTGGGTCCAAAGGGATGCCCCAGCGCCGCCACGAAGGCAATATCGGGATTCGTGGGATTGATGATGACCTTGCCGATCGCCCGGGAGTCGCGCAATCCGACGTTCTTCCACGTCTTGCCGCCATCCAGGGTCTTGTAGACCCCGTCGCCGTGCGAGATGTTGCCACGAATGCACGCCTCCCCGGTCCCGACATAGACGACATTGTGATTCGAATTCGCAACCGCGATGCTGCCAATCGCCGATGTTCCCTCTTTGTCGAATACAGACGACCACGTCATCGCGGCATCCGTCGACTTCCAGACGCCTCCACCGGTCGCGCCAAAATAATACGTCGTGGGATCGCCCGGAATGCCGGCGGCGGTCAGCGACCGGCCACCGCGGAATGGCCCGACCAGCCGGTACTTCATCCCTTTGAAGGCTTTTTCCTCGGGCTTGGATTCTTCCTTATCGCTGTCGCTCGCACTCGGGGAAGCGGCCGCATTCTGCGCCGACGGAGCAGTCTGCGCCGATTGCGCCGCTTTGGCAGCCTTCGACTGCCGCTCCGGCTTGGTCTGCGCATGAACAGCGACGAAGCTAAAACTTGCAACGGACAGGGTAAGGATTAAGCGTACAGCCGACAACGCACCGCCGCGAAAGCTGTGTGGACCCATGATTAGGTAATCTCCGGGGAAGTTGTGAACAATGTCATCTATGGTAATCCGTCGGCGGCTAACTGCAAAGCGTCTGGCCGCCGGTCACATGGCAGGGATGCAAATGTTCTGGGGACAGCCGCCTTCGGCTGTCCGTCGAGCGGAAGCTCGACCTCGTAAGTCACGTGGAAGAGCGGCCTTTCAGGGCCGCATTCGCGCTAAGCAAGTTAGGGGCTTCAGCACCTCGGAACTATTCCTTTTCGAGTCCCTTCTTCGCCGCGTCGAGCTCCTTGCGTTTCGCCGCATCCACCTTGGGATACGCCAGATCCAGCGATTCCAGGGCATCCACGATGACCGTCGAGATTACCAGCCGCGTAAACCACTTGTTGTCCGCGGGCACAACGTACCAGGGCGCATGCTCGGTTGCGGTGTTGCGGATCATGTCTCCGTAAGCTTCCTGATAGTCATCCCAACACGCGCGCTCGCGCACGTCGCTGGCTGAAAACTTCCAGTTCTTCTCCGGCTGCTCCAGTCGCTCGAGAAATCGTCTCTTCTGCTCCTTCTTCGAGACATGCAGAAAGAACTTGCGGATCACGGTACCGCTTCTCGCCATGTGCCGTTCGAAGCAGCGGATGTCCTCGAACCGCTCCTCCCAAATCTTCTTACCGACCAAGGAGGGCGGCGTCTTCTGGCTCTTCAGAATCTCCGGATGCACCCGCACCACCAAAACTTCTTCATAGTAGGAACGATTAAAGATTCCAATGTGCCCGCGCTCGGGCAAGTCGCGCGTCGTCCGCCACAGAAAATCGTGCTGTAGCTCGACCTCCGATGGCGCCTTGAACGAATACACCTGGCAGCCCTGCGGATTCACTCCCGACATCACATGCTTGATGGCGCCGTCTTTCCCGGCCGCATCCATGGCCTGAAAGATGAGAAGCAGCGCCCAGTTGTTCTGCGCGTACAGTTTGTCCTGCAGTTCTGCCGTCCGCCCAATGCCCTCGACCAACGCCTCGGTCGCATGGTCCTTGGATTTCCAATGTCCTGTATCGGCTGGATCAAAATCCTTCAGGCGAAAATGCTTCCCGCTTTCGACGCGGAAAGTCTTGGCGAGTTTATCCGTCTTCATCGGTATCCGCTCCTATGTCGCTACTCCAGCCTCCCACGATAACAATTTCTTCGGAAATTGACACTGACCCTTCAGTTTGTGCGTTGACTTCCCCGTTCCTCCTCTGCGTCCTCGGCGGAAGTCTCAGCGCCCTCTGCGGTTAAATTCTTTTCGCCGACGATCCAAGCACACCCACGCAGTTTCTTTATGTATTATCAAGGGCGGCCGTTCGCTTCTCTCGAAAGGAGTTCCGATGAAGGCTCTTCCCATTGCGGGTGTTCTGTTCATAGTTCTCGGTGTGCTGTCCTTCGTTGTGCCTGTTCCGCATCAAGAGAAGCATGGCATCAAGGTCGGCGATGCTAAGTTCAGCATCCAGACGGAAGATAGTGAGAAGCTCCCGCCTGCCGTAGGAATCATTCTCATCGGGGGCGGCGTGGTTGCCATGATTCTCGGACTGCGCAAGGCTTGATCGATCCCTGCCCACCGAGGCTTTCTTGTTCGAATCCGAGTTCCTGACATCAACTGAGCACAGCAAGGATGCGTACCGCAGGCTTATTGCCCAAGCGGCTCAGATCGTTTGCGAGGCATTTCCCAATCAGCCCTATTGCGGCAAGAGCCCGGCCGCGCTGGCAGAAACCGTCGGAGACGATCTTCTTCCGCAGCACCCAATCTCGCGGGAACACATCACGGAAACGCTGGGGACGATCGTGGCTAACTCGGTGGCTGTCAGCAATCCCTACACCGCAGCCCACCTTCACTGCCCACCTTTGCTAGCAGCTCTCGCGGCGGAAGTCGTAATCAGCGCCCTCAATCAATCGATGGACTCCTTTGATCAGGCTCCCGTCGCCACCGTGGTTGAGCAGAAAGTGATTCGCTGGTTATGCACCGAGGCCGGGTTGCCGGCGGCCGCAGCCGGCACTTTCACCACTGGCGGTTCGCAGTCGAACTACATGGGCTTGCTGCTCGCGCGTGATGCCTTTTTGCTGAAGCGCTGGAACTGGTCGGCGCAGAAGAGCGGCCTTCCACCCGAAGCTCGCCGGATGCGCATTCTCTGCTCTGCAGAGGCACATTTCACAGTGGAGAAATCAGCCTCCCAACTGGGACTGGGAACCGATGCCGTCGTGCGGATCGATGTCGACGATCAGTTCCGTATGAAGCTCAGTTCTCTGCGGAGCAATCTCGAAGCGCTCAAGACCCAGGGATTGCTCCCCATGGCCATCGTTGCCACGGCAGGAACCACCGACTTTGGGTCGATCGATCCTTTGCCTGAGATCGCCGCCGTTGCCGATGAAGCGAATGCCTGGCTGCATGTCGACGCCGCTTACGGCGGCGCGTTACTCTTCTCGTCCCAGCATCGCAGTCGGCTCGCAGGAATCGAAAATGCCGACTCCATCACCATCGACTTCCACAAGCTCTTCTGGCAGCCGATTCCTTGCAGCGCATTTCTGGTCCGCGACGCACGCCACTTTGACACCATGCGGCTCTACGCCGACTATCTCAATCCTGAAATCCACGAGGAGCAGGGAATCCCGAACCTTGTCACCACTTCCCTGCTCACCAGCCGCCGCTTCGATGCATTGAAATTGTCGATCTCGTTTCAGACGCTGGGCCGCGAGAAACTCGCCGCCATGATCGACCACACGATTGCGTTAGCGCACCAAGCTGCAGCCGTGATACGCGGCGCCCGCGATCTGGAACTGGTTTGCGAACCGCAGTTCAGCACAGTCGTGTTTCGCTACATTCCATCCGGACTTGAATCGCATGCTGATCGAATCAACAGGGAAATTCCACAGAAACTCTTCGATCGCGGGGTGGCCGTAATCGGTCGTACCCGCGTGCAGAGCCGGCACTGTTTGAAACTAACCTGCATAAACCCAGCAACGACGGAAGCAGATATGGAGAGGCTGATCGAACTCATCCGCAGCCAGGGACGGGAGTGCGCTGGCCAATAACCGCCTAAGTAACTCACAGCAAACACAGGTAGTTACAGGTTCTAATATTCTGTACGTACAGATCTGTACGACAAGTGTTCCTTCGGGAACACGTTTTCCACAGGTCAAAAGACAGACCTAGGCTGTGATTGCAGTCACAACGGGCAGCTTGGCTTGCTGCCAGGCGTCAAATCCACCCGCGACGTTCAGTACGTGGCGAAAGCCGGCGCGCTCAAGCAGGCTGCTGGCGATTATGCTGCGATATCCGCTCTTGCAGTGCACGGCCAGCGGAGCGTCCCGGTCGATCTCTGGTGGCGCCACCTTGAAGTTGTCGAGCGGCCACCAGGTCGCGCTCTCGAGGTGCCCAGCATCCCATTCAGGTTGTCGGCGCACGTCGAGCACCTGCACGGCACGCGCTTGCAATTGCGAATGCAGCTCTTCCGCTGTGATCTGATGGGTCTGTGCCACTGGGAACCCGGCTTGCTTCCAAGCGGCGACGCCGCCGGCGAGATAGCCGTCGAGCGCTTCCATGCCCACACGAGCCAGCCGTACGCGAGCCTCTTCCAGTTGTTGATCGTTGTCTGCAATCAGTACAGGATGCGCGGTCAATCCCAGCACGGTGCCTGCCCACGAGGCGAATTGGCCTGATAGCGCAATGTTGATCGAGCCAGGCACGTGCCCTGCGGCGAACTCGTCTCCAGAACGTACATCGAGCGCAAGTTCACCATCCCGCAACATGCGCTCCAATTCCGGCGGCGTGATCGCGCGCAGCGCGGGCAACTCTGACAATGCCGCTGCACCGGTGCGGTTGATCTCAGCGTCCTTGAGGAAATACTCGGGCCGCGACGGAAGATTGCTCGTCAGCTGCGCGATGAACTCTTCCCTGTTCCTGATTTGCAGCGCATAGTTAGTCAGCCGCTCTGTGCCTATCGTCGAGGACCGCTCGGCCCGCATGTTCTTGCCGCAGAGGGAGCCCGCCCCATGCGCCGGATAGACCACCACATTGTCGGGCAAGGTGAGCAACTTGGTATGCAGGCTGTCGTAGAGCAGGCCCGCGAGCTGCGCGGGCGTGTGCTTCGGCGAGAGATCAGGCCGTCCGACATCGCCGATGAACAACGTGTCTCCTGTAAGCACAGCCCACGGCGAAATTGACTTCTCCTTATCGGTAACCACCAGGCAGATGCTCTCCGGCGTGTGTCCCGGTGTCTCAAGGACGCGAATCGAGGCCTTGCCGAACTTCAACTCGAAGCCATCGCCGACGGGTACGTGTACGAATTCTGCTCCGGCCTGCGAACCCATGTAGATCTTCGCTCCGGTGCGTGCTGCAAGCTCCTTGTGCCCCGAGACGAAATCGGCGTGGAGATGAGTTTCGAAAATATGGCGGATCACAAGGCCGTGTTCAGTGGCGGCTTTCAGGTACAAATCCACATCGCGTTGTGGATCCACTACCACCGCTTCGCCATCAGACGCCAGCAGGTAGGAAGCATGGGCGAGACATCCCAGATAGAACTGTTCGAAGTACATAGGTGACACCCGAATCGCGCCTAAGATGCTAGACCAAATTGCGACCCAATGCTATCGGAAGGCAAGCGCAGGAAAATCAGGAGGGTAAGGGAGTGATGAATTCCAGACCAAAGCAGAACCCATTCTTCGAGCGCACAATGGCGGGCATTCGCGAGTGTGTGGGAGTATCGAATTCAATCTCGAGAAGGTCGCCCGGATTGAGCAGGATGCCTGCATACAGCGTCATGCCGCCTTCGCTCATCTCGGTGCCACGGCCCTCGACGACTGTGGTCGAAAAGCCTTTCGATGTGACGACGCGAACGGGCAGGTCGACGGGCAGGCGATCCCAACGGCGGGTTTTATTAGAATCCGTCATCGTTGCCCATCATTGTCTTTGTACCCACCGGAGTGCAAATTACCAAAGTGAAAGATCCTCGTTGCCGGGCCGAGATGCGAAGACTTGGCGAAGCCATTGATGCCAAACGAGGATCGGGGTTGCACGGGCCATCGCAGAGCGGACAGCAGATTCCTCCGTTGGCGCTGCGCGCGCCGCGTCGGAATGACAAAGGTTGGGGGTAGTGGATCGGACGGTCCTGTACAATTTGACTGTGAGTGCTCGCGCAAGAGCCTGCCTGGCCGCGATACTGTTGATCACGGGCATTTCGGCCAGGGCAGAACCCGTCTCTCAGCTTCAACCCACCGGATACGTCAACGACTTTGCTGCTGTTCTCGACCCAGGGACCAAAGCCCAAATCGAGGACCTTTGCCGGCAGGTAGACGACAAAGCTCGCGCCCAGATCGCGGTCGTCACCATCAATACTCTGGACGGCCAGGACATCGAGAGCTACGCGGTTGACCTGTTTAAGAAGTGGGGCATCGGCGCGAAGAAAACTGACCACGGCGTTCTAATTCTGTACGCGATACAGGACGATAAGGCCCGGATCGAGGTGGGCTATGGGTTAGAGCCCATCCTTCCCGACGGCAAGGTAGGAAGTTTCCAGCGCGAGGCGATCCCGCTGATGCGCAGCGGAGATTACAGCCAGGCGTTGTTCCTGGTCACTACCCGAGTGGCTGATGTCATCGCTGCGGACGCCGGGGTTCAACTCACACATCCCCAGCCCCGCGCACCGGCGCGCCGCGTGGAGCGACCCGAACGAGGAATCTCGTTCGGCGGAATTGTAGTGCTGGTCATCATCTTCATCATCATCCTTGCCACTCCTCTTCGCAGCATCCTGTTTTGGCTGCTGTTCTCGAACATCTTTGGCGGACGGGGCGGATTCGGCGGTGGCGGTTGGGGTGACGGCGGAGGAGGCGGCGGTTTCGGAGGCGGGGGCGGATTCGGCGGATTTGGTGGAGGCAGCTCCGGAGGTGGGGGAGCTAGCAGCAGCTGGTAGTGCGAGGATGCCATGATTCCTATAGATATCGTTGACGAATTCGCAAAACGCGCACGCGAAGCCTGCGGCACGAACGTCGAGAGTGTCATACTTTTTGGATCGGCGGTTGCCGGCGATTATCATCCCGGCCTCTCGAACTTGAACTTGCTTTGCATTTTGCGCGTCAGCTCTTTCGAAGCGCTGAAGGCTCTGGCCCCAGTGGCGAACTGGTGGGACAAACAGAAGCAGCAGCCGCCCCTCTGCATAACGCGCCAGGAACTCGAGCGGTCAACGGACGTCTTCACCATTGAACTTCTCGATATGCAGCAGCACCATCGTGTGATCTATGGAGAGGATTTGCTCAGCGGTCTGCAGATTCCAATGGACCTGCATCGCGTACAGGTGGAATACGAACTGCGCGAGAAACTGATTCTGTTGCGGCAGCATTTGCTGCTGGCTGCCGAGAAGGAGTCGCGGCTGTGGGATATTCTCTTACGCTCGGCTCCCTCGTTCAGTACGCTGTTTCGGCATGCTCGGATCGCGCTCGGCGACCCGTCCCCACCGACGAGGCGAGAGGCTGCCAAGGCTTTCAATGCTTCCGCCGTGCTACAAGTGTTGGACGTGCGCGAGAAGAAGATTGATCGTAAGAAGGTTGACATCCGAGAGCTGGTCGCGCGATATCTTGACGACGTCGAACAGGTCACTACGCTCGTCGATCAAGCACTCGATCCGAACGTATCAGGACGCAATAAATAAGAACTCGAAGGAGGCATTATGGGTAAAGCGTTGATCGCTGTGGTCGTTTTGATCGTCATTGTGGGACTGATCGGAGTGGCTTGTTTTGGCGCGTACGTGAGCACCAAAAACACGCTGGTCAGCAAAAACGAAGCGGTGAAGTCGGCATGGTCGCAAGTGGACGTTGTGTTGCAGCGGCGTGCCGACCTGATCCCGAACCTTGTCGAGACGGTGAAGGGATACGCCAAGCAGGAGCAGACTGTATTCGGAGACATCGCGAAAGCGCGCTCGGCACTTCTTTCGGCTGGAACACCGCAACAAAAGATCGCTGCCAACGGCCAACTGGACGGAGCCCTGGGGAGACTGCTGCTCGTCGTAGAGAACTATCCGCAACTGAAATCGAATGAAAACTTCCTGCGCTTGCAGGATGAGCTTGCCGGTACGGAGAACCGAATCTCTGTAGAGCGCAAACGCTACAACGATACGCTCCAGGATTACAACACCTACGTCCAGCAGTTCCCGAACAGCGTGTTCGCGGGCTGGGCTGGGTTCAAGGCGAATGACGCTTATTTCCAGGCTTCCGAAGGATCACGCGCGGTGCCTAATGTGAACTTCTCGAGCCCGAGCACATCTTCGCCGCAAACCAGTCCGCAACCGGCGCCGACCCGATAGCAGGATTCGTTGGAAGGAAGGGCGGCCGTACATCAGGCCGCCTTTCGATTCTGCATCCCGCGCGTTGGCTGATGCCTGGGCCGATACCAGTTGAAATACAGCAGTGCCCCAATCCCAGCAGCCATTCCCACTGCGATGAGGACGTAGAGAAAAGGTTTGTAGTAACGGCCGAGCCAGCCCGTAATCGCGGTTCCGTAAAGGCGGCCAAGGAACGCAAGCGAGAAAAAGCGGATAGCCCGGCCGAGAGTTAGGGCCGCAAGGAATTTGTTCCGCGAGTACTGCATGACGCCCGCTGCCATCAGTACGGGGACCAGAGGAAAGGGCGGCGGGAGGATCGATCCGATCAGCACGCTCGAAAAGCCTTCCTTTTCGAACTTTTTGTAGACTTTTTGGGACCGCTTTTTGCCGATCTTCTTCTCAAAGCCAGCTTTACCTCCCTTTTGCGCAAGTCGATAGGTGAGATAGCCGCCGAGCACCGAGCCGATAGTTGCCATCGCGCCGTAATACGGCCACCACTCGCGATGATGCGCAGTCAGCAGGATAACGAAGACGTCCATGCCTCCGGGAGTGGGAATCACGGAACTGTCGATAAGGCCCAGAACAATCAAGCCAGGACCACCGAGCGGCAGCAACCACTCCCAGATGTCGCTGGTTACAAGGATTGCACCGAAGCTGCGCCAGATCACGATTCCCATCTTGCTTTAGAGGCGAGAATCGACAATTGCGATGCTGGCGAAATGCACTGTCGTTACGGCTTCATGCCACTTCGTCGGGCTCTGCCGCGATCTCAATCTCGACCTGCTGTGCGCCGAGATAGGGATGAACCGCTTTCAAGATCGCCTTGCCAGGATGTTCCTGAGCGCGAACCCAGACCGCGCCGGTTCCTCCCACCAGAGAAAAGGGATTGTCGCCAATGAGTTGTGCCGGCCCCTGAAGATCAAATTTGATCGATTCATTCGCAAACGGACGTACGCAGCCGAATTCGTCGGTCACACGCAGGACCACGCGAGTTGAATCGGCTCCATCGGCGAGCAATCGAGTGTCATCGGGAAGAAGCAAGAATTTTGTGTCCACACCGTTTCCCGACATCTGCTTCGTGGTCACCAGCTTTCCCTGAATGTAACCTTCGATCTTCAGGTCTCCCCATTTGTGGAACAACTCTCCCATCTCGAGGACGAACGGGGCATAGCGCAAATGCGCGAATTGCTTTCGATCGGGATCGACGTCAGCGACCATCGTATTGTCGATGTAGAACTTCAGGTGATCGCAATTCGAACACACGACGGCTTTGGAAAATCCGACCGAGGCATCGCCGCGCGCCCAGTGGAACGCAGGCTCTAGAACGATCTCCTCGGAAGGATCACACTGCGATTTGTAGAATCCGGCGGCTGGCTTGGGTTCGCGGAAGATGTCGGTGACGCCGTGGTAGCAGATGCGATCGCCGGAACCGAAATTTCCATGGGTGTTGTAGTCGAAGGCACACCAGCCGATTCCGCCGGCCTATTGCGGGTTGGAGGCAAGCTGGTCGTGGATGCGGGCATGTCGCATCGTGTGTTCGGTGAGGCGTTCGACCTGATCGATAGTCTTGGTGGGAAAGGTGTGTCCAACGAATTCCGTGTTCAGATAGCGCGGGTGATTCGGCGGCTTCAGCGGGAAGCCGAAATCGTTCATGGTGAAAACATCTTCGAGGAATTCGGATTCCTGGAAATAGCGGATGCCGCCCGTCTGCCGGGTGGGATCGAGTTGATGAGCCAGCGCGTTCGTTCGGGTATAGAAATCGTGATTGTCGCGCGACTCGTTGATGCGCACTCCCCACAAAATAATGGAGGGATGGTTCCAGTCGCGGCGGATCATGCGGCTTACATTGTCAACAGAGATATCTTGCCAGTCCTTATCGCCAATGTGCTGCCAGCCGGGGATCTCTTCCAGGACCAGCAGACCAATCTCGTCGCAGGCATCGAGAAAGTGGCGTGACTGCGGATAATGCGAAGTGCGAACGATGTTGCACTTGAGCTTGTTGCGGAGGATATCGGCGTCCCGTCGCTGCGCGCGGCCGGACATTGCTTGCCCAACCCATGGAAAGGTCTGGTGGCGATCTAGCCCGCGCAGCTTGATCACTTTGCCATTGAGTTCGAAGCCGTGCTCGGTGAACTGCGCTTCGCGGAAGCCGAAACGGCGCGAGTCTTCGTCGATGGGTTGATTGCTTCTCAGCAAGCGAACGTGAACGGTATAGAGATTTCTTTGCTCGAGACCCCACAGCTTGATGTCGCCCAACTTCTCTAAATGGATCGTGGACTTTACAGGCTCTGAACCCGCGGTGGCCGTGGCGGGGAGGGCTTGCTTGTTCTTCTCGATAACGCGATCGCCGTCACGAAGTTCCACCTCTAGCTGCAAAGACTCCCTTCCGGAGCTCAGATGTTGAGTGAAACAATCGACATCCACGCTTGGGGTCGGCGTGAGCACATCTTTCGGGTGGACGAAGATGTTTTCGATGAACGTGGAGGGGACCACACGCAACGCGACTTCGCGATAGATTCCGCCGAAGGTGAGGTAGTCGATTTCATATCCAAAGGGAGGAATGTCGGGGCGCTCAGAGGAATCGACATCGACCGCGAGAACGTTCTCTCCGTCAAAATCGAGGTGAGGAGTGAGATCAAAGGAAAATGGCGTGTATCCGCCTTTGTACTCGCCGAGGCGTGTACCGTTGATCCAAACGGTGGAAGCAGTCATCACGCCTTCAAAGTCGACAAACACGTGCTTGCCTTTAGCCGCGGGAGGAACTTTGAACCGGCGGCGGTAAAGAGAGACGAACTCATACGACTTCTCATCGAAGCCGTGCCATGGAAGCGGAACATTGGTGTGCGGGATGACCACCTGGTCAAACTTGGAGTCATCGAAGTTCTTGTCGTGGCCGCCTTCCACCTGGGTGCGGCTATATCGCCACTTGCGGTTGATGGGCAGGACGAGGCGTCCGGCGGCGCTTGTATCAGACTGCGTGGCGCCTCCGGAGATCGCGTAGGGTGTAAGAGCTGCGCCAGCTATTAGTGTGCCGCTTTGCTGCAGGAACGTGCGTCGATCCATTTTTATTTATGCCCCCAATACTCGATTGCACACAATTACTGCGACAAATCTTGAAAGGCTCATAGGGTCCAGGCGAGCACCTGCCGCAAATCCGCGACTGACGCGGATTCTGTGCCACGCGGCGTGGAAGGACCGATCGCCAGCGCCTGGTTGTGCCCTTCGAACCAAACCAAGAACGAGGATTTCTCCGCTCCGGGAAGGCGTTGTTGATTCAGCCAGTTGTAGTATGCGGCGAAATCGCCATCAATCAGCGAACCGATCAAGTCGGGTTCGGGCGGGACCTTGGCGCCGGCGGAAAGCATCTCGTTCATCGGGCGCTGGAGTTGGCGTGGAGCGAATCGCACAAGAATCGTGAGAGGCTGGGCACGTCTTAACGCTTCCCTTGCTGCCCACTGGGCAAAAACTGTGCTGAAGATCTGAGTGCCGGATCCTTCGGTCAGCACGCTTACTTCGAATCGCTCCAGGACTTCATCGTGCACGCCGCCGGCGCGGCGGTCCATTCCCAGATCCGACGGATGCATTTGCGCCAGAATTGTGCGCAAGGCTTCGGGGCCCATGCCGGGACGGTCAATCTGTTCCTGCATTTTTCGCAGAAGTGCGGTGCGGCACGGCTCAAGCGCCTTATAAGATACGCACGTCAGGGCTGGATCACATTCGACTGATTCGCCGCCGTCGATATACCAGTGTCCGTACGATGCGGGGTGCGCCTTCGCCCTCGCGGTAACCGCATCCAGCAGATAGCGAAACCCGTTCTCGGGATTGATATGCGCATAATGCGCGCCATGCGCGCGCAGTTTGCGGAACAAGGGATCGCTGTACGAAGCGACACCCTGGCCGATGACACTGATCCCCAATCGGGGAACGGGAAGCGCTTCGGGCGGCACGGCCGCACGCAGACGATCGGCGTAATCGTTTGAAACCTGGCGGAATGCATCGAGTTGATGCGTACTCCAGAGGTGCGCCGACAAGCGCTCCACAAACTGAGCCGGCGATTTTACCCAGTCGAAATCTTCCAGTTGCGATGAGAGGCGGATTTGCGCGAACCCCTGGAACCATTCCTTTAACTGGCCGGCAGAGAGCGAGGCGAGATATTCCAGTTCCCTCTCGTGCGCTTTGCGCTCAGCAGGAAACTTGAAATCGTAGTTGATGAGTTCGCGCAGCAGTCCGGGCACAAAGCTCAGGGGCAATTGCCGCAGAGTCGAGAGATAGTTGACGACGATCTTGCGTGCCTCTGGCGGATAGCCATCGAACTTCTCGGGTTTGAGATCGCTCGGCAGCATGGAGGCTACAAGACTTCGTGGATTGGTTTCCCCTGCGCAAGCGAGGGATTAAAGCCCAGCATCGCGCCCACTGTAGGCACCAAATCCATGGAATCGACGGCTCGGTCAAAGACCACGCCCTGACGAACTCCGGGACCTGCGGCGAGCATCCAGGTTGTGCGCGATAAAGTGTCGCCGGTGCGATGGTGCTGGAATCCATTGCCTCCGGCGTCGTCGTCAGAGTCGCGGCCGAAATCAGGCAATATAAATAAAGTGGTGTTTCCGGCGTATTCCGGCTCGGTCTGGATCGCCTTCCAGAGTTCGGCACAAAGGCGATCGGAGCGGCGGATCCCATCGATATAGAGCGAGTACGCTCCGGCATGGGCGACGTCAATGTCGTGCAGCGTGATCCATAACAATGTTGGGGAGACTTGGCGCATCAACTGGCGCGCGATGTAGACAGAGAGTTCATCCGGGGACGAGAGTGTTTGGGCGTGAGTCTTGAAGTCATCTACCGAGAGCTTCAGGATCGTCTCGAGTTGCTGAAGTTCAAACTCGCTGCCTACCAGTTCGGGCGTGAAATACGGAGTTTCATAGTTATCGCGAAGCAGATGCTGAAAGTTGTTGTTGCCCCTCGAGGTCGCTGCCGCTAACAGACGCTTGGGCAGAATTACACGCGCGCCGAAGCCTGGCCCGTAAGATCGATGACTGCTCTCACCGATGCGGTTAAAGCCGTTGCTGGGCGCGACGACCCAGGCATCGGAGGATGGCCGCTTCAAATCTTTCCGGAAATATTCGAACACCGTGGGAGATTCGGGGGAAACCGCGGCGAAGTTGTTGAACGTTTCATAAACGCCGGTCGCCAAGCTGGCAGTCGCAACGTAGTGGCCCAGAATTCCACGATTGACAACTTGCGTGAAGAAGCTAGCTTGCGGGATCAGGTCGCTCATCAGGTGCGGGATGTTTTCCTGCCCCTCGAGCATGAAAGTCTCCTGATCGCGAGCTCCGCCGCCGAAGGTGACGACCACTACTTTTCGCTTGCGAGCCGATGTCGCAGCCCTTGCCCACGTCGGGCGAAAAAGAGCGCTCCCTAGAGCTACGCCCGCGGCATCGCGCAGGAAATCGCGTCGGGTGCGAGCTACATACTGGCTGACTTCGCGAGGGTTGGAGAGATTTCGCATTCGACCTCAGCGGCTAATGCCTCCATTCAAACAGAACAGTTATCGCAGCACGGAAGCGCTGCGACACCCAAGAATTGATTGCCCGATCGACTTCTTCCGCTGCCTGTGAAGCCGTGCCCTTTCAAATCGATCTGTGTTAGACCGTCGGCTTTCTTGGCTACTGCTTCGCTGTACGGTTTTCCTCCGAGTAAACGAATTGCCGAATTTCCGCCCTCTGCTTATCAAGATCCGCCAGATGTTGCGCGCGCTGCTCCTGGTACAGCGCCAACTGAGCCTGCGCTTTCTCCTTTTGCCCGGTGTGCACGTAGGCCTGGCCTAGTCGGTAATGCGCGTCGGGAATTTTGGAATCGCTGTCCAATGCAACCAGATACTGCGGAATTGCTTCGGCGTAATGATTTTGATCCGACAGGAGATTGCCGAGCTGGAAGTGCGCTTCAGAAAGCTTCGGGTCGAGCGCAGTGGCTTTTCTCAGTAGAGCCTCGATCTTTGTGAAATCGACGGCGGGATCTTGCGCTCGTTTGCCCTTCCAGAGGCTGATCGCGTAGTAGTATTGCGCGCGGGCATCGTTGGGCTGCAACTCTGAAAACCGCCGGAACCTCTGGATCACCTCGTCGGCCTGGCTTGGCGCGCTGTCGTAGGCTTTCGACAAGAACAGATAGCAGCGAGGATCCGACGGATTGAGGTCGGCAGCGCGGAGGAGAGACTTGACCGCGTCGTCATATATGCCGCGCGAGTAGTATGCGATTCCCAGACCTATCGCCAGCCGAGCAGAAGCCGGGTAGCGCTCAGAGGCGCTACGGAAGACTTCAATCGCGGGCTCCAACGTGCGGTGCAACAGCAGTTCGCTGGCCCAGTCGAAAAGATTCGATTCACTCGGTTCCTGATGGGCGGCAGTCTCGAATTCATTGGCCGCAACCACGAAGTTGCCTTCCTTTTCCTCGATCTGGCCAAGAAGATTGTGCAGCTCCGCGGTGTCCTTGCTCTTCAAAAGAGCGCGGACGACCTGGCGTGCGGGATCATTATGATCCGTGAGCAGGTACGCCAACGCTAAGTCGTAACCGTTGTCGTAGGAAGCGGGGTTGATCTGCTGCGCTTGCTTGAGAAACGGGAGCGCGTCGGGAAGTTTACCAAGCTTGACGTAGATTTCACCCAGATTGTGGTTCGCGTCATAATTCTTAGGCTCCAGGGCCACGGCCTTCTTGAGCTGCTGTCGGGCGCCTTCCACGTCGCCTAAACGAATGAGATTGGCTGCGAGGTTGGTACGAGCGGCGGCGGACGCCGGCTTGAGGCGTACGGCAGTCTCGAGATGCTGCTTCGCCAGTTCATCTTGCGACTGCCCGGCGTAGACCATGCCCAGCAGTTCATGGGCTTCGAAACTGTCGGGAACCTCGTGCAGCAGTTTTTCCAATTGTGCTGCAGCCTCTGGGAAATGTCCCGCGTCGTATTGCGTGACGGCGGATTGGAATTGGTGGTTGAGTTCCCGATCGCGGTTCGAGGCGGCCGAACTACTCTGAGCGAATGAGTGGGTGGCGACCAAAGCATGCCCCACAAGAGCGGTCAGTAACGTGTAGCAGAGCCGACGTCGCAAGGTCACGGCGTCCTTATCGTAGCACCACGCATGGAACGCAAAACAATTTCAGCCGATGCCAGGCAACCGAAGGCGCTCCACGCGGAGCGCCCTCGATGTGTATGAAAACCGTCTTCAGTAATACAGCTTCAAAGCGAACTGGATCTGCCGCGGATCGTAGGGAGCATCGCGAGTGGATCCAATTTCACCGAAGTTAGAATTGGTAAAATTGGTAGAGCCCGAAATTGCGACAACGCCGTTGCCTCCAAATCCCGGATTGTTGAAGTTGGGGTGGTTGAGAATATTAAAGAATTCAGCGCGGAACTGGAGCAGGAAACGCTCGCTGAGTCGCATGTCCTTGAAGGTCGAGAAGTCCAGGCGCTTAAAGGGCACTCCGGTAATCTGCGTCGGCGGACCACCCAACGTAGAGAGAGGGCAGGGTGAGGCCGTACATTTAGCTGGCTCACTGAACGCCCCCGGGTTTCCGAAGAAGCTTAAGCGCCCATTCGAGTCGGTATGCAGGCCCCTTTTCTGACTCTGGCCGGGGACAATTAGGTCATAGCAGCCAGTCCCTGCGGCAGTGCCGTCGGGGCAACTCAGGGTAATCGGTTGGCCTCCCTGAAGAACTCCGGTGGCATTGATGCTCCAGCCTCCGAAGATTCGGCTCACCATCGCGCCGCTGTTCGCCAAGAACCGCTTGCCCTTGCCAAAGGGCAGTTCGTAGCCGCCGCTGATGTGGAACACGTTTCTAATGTCGAACGAAGCCAAACCGTAGTCGTAGTGAATCCCCGCTCCCACAACGTCCGGAGCGCGGAAGCCTGCTGTGCTGCCGCCGTTGAGCAAGTCGCCCGCATCGGTGCGCGCCTTGGAGTAGGTGTAGGTAGCCAGGAAATTCAGGCCGCCGCCAAATTGTTTCTCCACCTTGCTCTGAAAGGCATGATAGTAGCTATTACCGTTCGTTGTCGCATAGCTTGATCCTTGCCCGAAATCCGGGAAGGGAAGGCCGCCCAACGCCGCAGCGATGCCGCAACCTCCGGTGTTGCCATTAATCTCCACGCCATTCAAGCAGCCAGGAAGACCGCCGTTGCCAGCGCCGTTGTTCAGTTGTGTGCCCGTGGGCTGGATTAGCGTAACGTGGTTAGAGTTGGGGAACACCTCTAAGTGTCGCGCCAGCGAAGTCACATAGCCCGCCTGAACGCTCAGAGTCGGTCGAAGCTGATATTGAACCGTGAAGTTGCCAGCCATCGAGTAAGGCGTGGAGTAATTAAACTGAATTCCGCGCAACGCCAAGCCGTTGGCTTGCACCACTGTGGGGCTGAGCGGCGTGCAGGTAAAACCGGTCTCCAGAGTCGCGCTCCCTATAGGCGTAGCATTGGGACTAGTGCATCCCGAATACGTGACCGGCGTATTGTCATTCGCCGGCGCGAAAGAGAAGTTGAACTGGAACGGATAATTCTCCCCAAGGTTTGGCGAAAAACCTCGGTTCTCAAATCCGTTGTAGAACATGCCGAAGCCGCCGCGAGCCACCAATTTGGGAGTGACTTGGTAGGCAAAGCCTACACGGGGCGCGAAATTCGACTTCTGCGAGTTGCCCAAGCCCTTTCCGTAGCCGCCGACTTTAAGAGCAATATTATCGGCCGCCAGCAACGCATTGAAACTTGGGGAGAGATTGGAGGTGCTTGCCCCAGGTGGGAGCAAGTACATAGCGCCCCCAGTTGGCGCACCACCGGGAACGAAGTTCGCCTGGGCACCGTGGTGTTCAAAGACAAGCCCGAAGAAGTCCCACCGCAAGCCGAGGTTCACCGTTAGCTTGGGAGTCACTTTCCAGTCGTCATTGATATAGGTGCCGTAGTAATTCTTGCCATTGTCCGTCAGGGAGATGTTGGACACGAATACGCTGGTACCAGAGTTCTGCACACCGGGGCCGCCAACGTAATTCGGTCCACCAACGGTCGAGAGAGTCGGGGTCAACACAAATTGTGCGATGCCCGTGTTCTCGGACGAAGGACTCGCGCCCGGGATATTGGTGTAGACGCCGTCAAAGTTGAATTGTCCGCGGGACCACGGTGGCTGCAGAGTCGAGAATTTTACGTGCTGCCACTCGAAGCCCATCTTGAAAGTGTGCTTGCCATAAATCTTGGTGAAGTCATCGGTCACCTGAAAGGTCGAACTGACTTCGTCGGAAGGCAGGAAGGCATTGCTGCCCAGGGTCTGCAAACCCTGGATGCCGAAGGCGGGAAGCCCACCATTCTCGTGCTGTTGAGGGATGCCCTGAATGCCAAAGTCCGCCGGGATCCCATTTCCTCCCGTGCCCTTCAGATTGTTAGCCTCTGGTGAAACGCGTGTCGTGTGGAGATAGTTCAGGCCCGCACGGGCAACGTTAACCGTGGTCGGAGAGAATACATGAGTCCACGCCAACGCACTCTGTTGAGCCAATGCGGTCTGAGGTCCCTCCTGGAAGCCGCCGCCATCCGCGATGCCCCCGAAAATTGCCGGGATGAACTGCGGATCGTCCACATAGCTGAACCGGTAGAACAACTGATTCTTATCGCTCAGGTTCAGATCCAATCGTGTGTCAAACGCGTTGCGGTTTTCACTGAGAGCTGGGGAAGCCTGGAAGTTGGAAGTAAGCGACCCGTTCTGTGGCGCGGGATAGAGATTCAACAGCGCGACGGCGTTCGCGTCCAACCGCCCGGCAGGAAGTATGTTGAGGGCACAGCCCGCTAGCGTGAAGTTGGTAGTACTAGCGGGGCAAGTACCGAACGGATCGCGCACGAATCCTCCCGTAACTGCACGAGTGGTAGCCGGATCCAAAACTGTTCCGGTTGGCATCGTTCGACCGAGTAGGTCTGTCTGCGTGCCCGTTTGTCCCGTGATCAACTCTGTGAAGTTGGTATACCCGCTGCTTCGCTCCAGGGCGGTAGGGACGGTTCCTTGGTGAGGTGACCCCTGTCGCCGGCGAAGCCCTTCGTAGTCACCGAAGAAGAAGACCTTGTTCTTGATGACCGGCCCACCCCCTGATACCCCGAACTGGTTCAGGCGAAGCTCACCCTTTCGAGTTGTGTTGCCCACACGCTCAAAATAGTCGGCAGCGTCAAGCTTATCGTTGCGGAAAAATTCCCAGGCGGAACCGTGAAACTCGTTGGTTCCGGACTTGATCGTCGCGTTGAGCACAGCGGCTCCGGAGCGACCGTACTCGGCACTAAAGTCCGAGGTCTGAACTTTGAACTCCTGGATAGCATCCACCGGAGGAAGAACGACAAAATTCGTACCGTTGAGGAAATCTACGGTGTCGGAATTGTTATCGATGCCGTCGAGCATGTAGTTGTTCTGCGCCGGCCTATTGCCATTGGCGGCAAAAGCACCGCTGGCAGCATTGCCTCGAGTATCCGCTTGCGGGGAGTTCACTCCGGCGGAGAGCTGCGCGAGGAAAGTAAAGTTTCTTCCGTTCAGAGGAAGGTTGTTGACGTTGCGACTGTCCATCACCTGGCCGACAGAGGCGTCCTGAGTTTGAAGAACCGGAACGGAACTGGTGACTTCCACCGTCTCTGTCACACTCCCCGTCTGCAGTTTGAGATTCACCAATACGTTCGCGCTGACGTTCACCACGATATTGGACTGGGTGATGGTTTTAAATCCTTGGGCGGTGGCCTCGATCTTGTAGCTACCGATCTTCACTGGGCTGAACGTATAACTTCCGTCACTGCCCGTGGTGACAGCCAAAGCTGCAGCCGTGCCCTCGTTGGTCAGCGTGACCTTCGCACCATTGACCACGGCCCCCGAGGGGTCGGTGACGGTGCCTGTGATAGAACCCGTGTCTACCTGGGCTTGGAGTGGGAGAACGCCAAAAATGACGCTAACTGCGAGAACGAAGGAACTGCGCAGAATCCAGGAGCACGCCGGTCGATTCATGAGCTCTCCTTTGAGCTACCCCAGACTCGCTACAGAGCGAGCCACATGACACGCACAACCACAGGATTCGCCGTGCAAACGCCGCTCGTGGCGAACCGAAATTTGTTTGAAGGAACCCCAGTCCTGCGGCTTATCCGAGCAGTTGCGTTTTTCGGATTAACCGCTTAACCTACCCTGACACTAATGCAAACGCATTAGTGCCGTGTGTGTGGGAAATATCATGGCGTTCGTTTCGTTGTCAAGAATTTTCTTGTCGTCTATACTCCGCGCAGTCTTAACGGGTTCGGTACATTGGGTCGCGCGGAGCTGAAAAACTCGTCATGAGTGTAACGATTCACGACGTTGCGAAAGCCGCGAAAGTGTCGACGGCAACCGTCTCGAACGTCCTGAACAAGACCGGCAAAGTGGGCCGCGAGACTCGGCGGCTCGTGCTCTCTACCGTCCGAAAGCTGGGATACATTCGCGACGTCCACGCTCGCCATCTGGCTTCGCATGATCGACGGACTCTGGGAATTATCGTCTCCGACATCGAGAATCCATTTTTTCCGGAGGTGATCAAGAGTTTCGAAATTCGCGCCCGCCAGCTGGGATACGATGCGATTCTGAGCGATACCAACTACGATCCGCGAAGAACGCGCCAGGCTGCGGAACGCATGATGGAACACAAGGTTCGGGGCGTTGCCATCATGACGTCAGAGATCAGCCTTCGGCTTGTACACGAACTCGCTCGCCGAAAAATTGCGGTGACGTTTCTCGATCTGGCTCCGGTCCAGGGCTACATGAGTAATCTGCGGATCGATTACTTGTCGGGCGTGGAACAGATTGTGAATTATTTACACCAGAACGGCCATCGGCACATCGCTTTCGTAGCGGGTCGCCCCGGGCTTAAGTCCAACGTAGAGCGCTTGCAGGCGTATGAGAGCTCGATGCGAAAGTTAGGATTGGAGTCCGGGCCGGTTCTGCGAGGCGACCTGCGTTTCGAGGGCGGATTTGCGGCAGGGGCAGCGATTGCAAAATTGTCGCCCCGCCCCACTGCGGTCGTGGCCGTGAACGACCTGACCGCAGTTGGAGTGATCAAAGGCTTACTCAATGCCGGGTGCCGTGTCCCCCAGGATATTTCCGTGACAGGATTCGACAAGACGCGACTGGCCGAATACTGCAACCCATCAATCACTACCGTGGACATTCATCGTGAGACCCTGGGCCGCCTGGCCGCTGACGCCTTGCATGAACTGTCGAGCACCGTGAGTCCGCAGGGCAAAGAATATCGAATCTCCTCGGAATTAGTAATTGGAGGGTCCTCTGGTCCCTCTCCGCAGTGATTGGAACCCGTGAAGCTGCTGGCATGCGTGCGTTGCGCAAGATCGCTCTGCAGTGGCCGCAACTGCTATATTGGTGGCTCCAGCGTTAGCATTCTGTCGGGGACCGCTTCAATGCAACCACCAAGCCTACGTTGCAGAACTCAGTGGCTTGTTGTAATCGTCGTGTTGCTGATTTGCAGTTCGGGTGACGCCCAACAGAAACCTTCCGAAAGCAAGAACGCGGCACAACCCGAAACCGCTTCCAACCTGATTCAAGCCCGAGAACTGATCGAGCATGGACAGTTTGAGCAGGCAAGGAGTCTCGTCGAAGATCAACTGAAGGTGGACCCGAGCGATGTCGAGGCATACAACCTGCTCGGAATTGTCGATACCAACCAGAAGAACTACAACCAAGCCGAAGCGGCCTTCCAGCAGGCGTTGCGGCTCGATCCCGGATCGAAGACGACTCACAACAACCTTGGCAATTTCTATGAAGCCCAGCAGAAACTCGATTTGGCGGAGAAGGAATTCAACACTGTCCTTAAGGCTTCTCCTGGCAATCGTGACGCTAATTACAATCTCGGTCTCCTCTTAATGGCCAAAGGTTCACCACTTCAGGCCGTGTCGCACTTTCAGAGAATCCATCCGCAGACCGTGGAGACGCGGTTCAACATCGTCCGCGCATATTTTGCCGCAGGGAAAAATACTGAAGCGCTCGCGCAAGCGCGTGAACTTTCTGGCATGCACAAGCAGGATGTGCAACTGCACTTCACTCTCGGCGTAGTGCTCGCTTCGGCTAAGCAGTACAAGGCGGCGCAACTTGAGTTGGAGCAGGCCAATGCGCTGCATCCGGAGACGTTTGAGATCCTTCACAATCTCGGGCAGGCGTACTTGCGCGGACATGAATATGCCAAGGCGGATCTCGCATTGAACCGCGCGCTGAAGGTGAAGCCTGATTCGGTCGAGACACTTTACTTGTTAGCGCAAGTTTATTCCGAGCAGAACCGCCCGGTAGATGCTCTTGAACTGCTCGCACGCGCGCACAAAGCGGCTCCAGAAAATGCGGACGTCATCTTCCTGATGGCCCGCCTCAGCATGAGCCAGAACTACTTCGAAGACGCGATCCCGCTGCTCGAGTCGGGCCTGAAAATCGCTCCCCAGCGCGCGGACCTGCATGCTGCGCTTGGGGAAAGCTACTTCATGTCGGGCAAGGCGGAGAAGGCGATCGATGAGTTCAAAACGCTGATTGCCATGGATCCATCTGCGCGCTCTTATGCGTTCATGGGGCTCTCGTACCGGCACCTTGGGCGTTTCGAAGAAGCCACAAAATATTTCAGCGAAGGTCTGAAGCTGGATCCGCACAACGCCTCCTGCCTTTACAATCTCGGTTACATTGAAGAGCGGCAAGGCAACTCGGCGCGAGCCGATGAATTGTTTCAGCAGGCGCTCCGCTCCAACCCAGATTTTTCCGATGCTCTGCTTGAGTTGGCCAACCTTCGCATGAAAGACAAGAAGTATGCCGAGGCCGCGGAACTACTACGCCACTATGTGAAGGTTGGCCACGATGTTGCCACCGGCTACTACAAGCTTGCCATGGCGGAGAGGAGCCTTCATCAGACAGCAGCAGCGCAGCGTGATCTGAGCGTCTTTCAGACGCTCTCGAAGAACGCCTCGACCGGGCCGATGCCGTATCAACATCTCTTCGATTACCTGAACAACCGGTCGCAACTTTCGGCACAGGATCGCACCGAACTCGATGTTGCTGAACTGAATGAGCAGATCAAGAAACATCCCGGACAGTCCCAAGATCTTTACCTGCTCGCGGAAACTTACCTCAAACTGGGCGATGTCAGTAAGGCGCGAGAAGCGGTTGCGCAGCTTGACCAGGTAAGCGCGGACGACTATCGCACACAAACCGGAACGGGAGTACTGCTGGCGCGATACCGATTGTACGATGACGCGATCCAGCACTTTCAGAATGCGCTGCATGCCAATCCTGACTCTGACGATGTGAAGTTTGATTTGGCGAACGCGTATTTTCGCAAGGGGCAGTACAAGGATGCCCTTGCGTCCGCTCAAACCATATCCGCCACCGGGCAGCAGGACGATGCTTTTCTCGCGCTACTTGGGGATATCGAAGCCCATCTGGACAACACTCCCAAAGCCACGGAAATTTTCCGCTCTGCCATCGCGCGAAGTCCCGACAACGACCAGTACTATCTGTCGCTGACTCTGGTTCAGCTTCGCAACAACGATCTCACCGGCGCGGAGCAAACCCTTCAGAAAGGGCTGGCCCGGATTCCAGGCTCGGGAAAACTAATCTGGGGGCAAGGCTTGATCTCTGTCATGAAAGGCAATACAAAACAGGCGGCGGAGCGATTGGAACGCGCTGTTGATTTGTTGCCGGAATGGGCCGGGAGTTATTCCACGCTTGGCGTTTTCTACTATCAGACGGGACAGATTGAAAAAGCTCGTGAAGTACTCAACCGTTTCAAGGGCAGCAATGCGGGAGGGTTGGACATCAGCCGCATCGAAGAGGCACTGTCCAAGGCTCCTGCAAAATCGTCTACGTCCGAACAACAAATGCCAATGGTAGCCCGCCAACAGATGCTTCAATTTGCGTTGCTGATTGCGGACCGCAGCTTGTGAGAATGGGTCATAGAGCTACTCACCAACAAAATTTTCGAAGGCTGATCAGGCCTCTGGGAGCGATTCTCATCCTCGCTTTTGCAAGCGGCTTCGCACTGCACGGCCGCGTTGTTGCTGCCCAATCGTCCAAGGCATCCGAACCTGGTATCCCGGTGCACTACACCGACGTTCGTGAGAGCGCGAAGATCACTTTCCAGCAGGACTCCACGCAAACCGAGGAGAAGTATTATCTCGAAACTATGGGAACCGGTGTCGCGTGGATCGATTACGATCAGGACGGCCTGATGGATCTGTACTTCGTTCAGTCGGCAGCAACCGATCTCTACAAGCCGCCGCATCCGATTCGCAGCGCGCTTTACCACAACAACGGCGATGGAACTTTCACCGATGTCACAGAAAAAGCCCGCGTAGGCGGTGAGGGCCACTACGGTCAAGGCGTTGCCGTGGGCGATTTCGACAATGACGGCTATCCCGATATTTACGTCACGGGATACGGACGCGCCATCCTCTACCGCAACAATGGCGACGGTACTTTCACCGACGTTACGACAAAGGCTGGCGTCGCTGATGAAGGAGGTTGGTCGACCAGCGCGGGGTGGTTCGATTACGACAAAGACGGGTGGCTTGACCTGGTCGTGACCAACTACATTGAGTGGAGTCCCAAGAATAATCTCTGGTGCGGCGAACGGCGACCGGGATATCGCTCCTACTGTCATCCGGGAAACTACAAGGGGCAGCGCATCAAGCTCTATCACAATAATCACGACGGAACTTTTACCGACGTGAGCGACGCGTCGGGAGTGGGCAAGCCAGAGGCGAAAGGAATGGGCGTCGTGCTGGCCGATTTCAATAACGATGGCTGGACTGACATTGCCATCGCCAACGATTCCTGGCCAAACTTTCTCTTCATCAACAAGCACAACGGAACTTTCGAAGACGTCTCCCTTGTCTCAGGCTTGGCAGCCAGTGAGGACGGGCGCTACGAGGCGGGGATGGGCATTGATGCCGCCGACATTGACGGCGACGGGTGGATGGATGTCTACATCACGCATCTCGACTTCGAACTCAATCGCCTGTATCGGAACAGTCAGGACGGCACGTTTACGGACGAAACATTCCGCTCGCGCATCGGGAACAAAGCCGTTCTGCTTAGCGGTGTCGCGGCTAAGTTCCTCGACTACGATAACGATGGCTGGAATGACATCCTGCAACTGAATGGCGCCATGCTCGACAATGTCGCGCTGTACCATGGTGAGGTCTCCTACAAAGAGCCTCTGCTGATGTACCGCAATCTGGGCAAGGGCGAGTTCGACAAAGTCTCCGATTCGTTGGGACCGGACTTCATGCGTCCGATTGTTGGCCGTGGACTTGCGACTGCGGACTACGACAATGACGGCGATATCGACATCGTCACCAACAATCGCGGCGACTTCCCTTCCCTGCTGCGCAACGACGGCGGCAATGCGAACAATTGGCTTACCCTGCAATTGGTAGGAACGAAGTCGAATCGCGACGGCATCGGTGCATCGCTGAAACTCACCTCCGAAGGCTTTGTGGAAGTCGAACAGGCCAAGGGTGGGATGAGCTATATGTCAGCAAGCGATCCGCGGATTCATTTTGGACTGGGCAAGCGCGCGAAACCCGCGTCGCTCGAAATCACCTGGCCCAGCGGACAAGTCGATCGATTGACAAACGTGCCGATCAACCAGATCATCACAGTAAAAGAGGGCGCAGGCATTGTCCCGCGCCAGTTTCCGAGGATTCCGAGCTCGAAATGAATTTTCCCCGCCGCCGCTTTCTCGGCTCGTCCCTGGTCGTTCTCGGCAGCAGCTTGCTCGATGCTCTCACCACACCATTGTGGAAGTGGAACCGCAGCCTTTCTCTTTCGTCAATGCAAGCTGCCACTCCGGAATCTCCGGTGCAGTTCGTCAACGTCGCCCGGGAAGCTGGACTCACGATCCCCAACGTCTGGGGAGGCGCCGAACACAAGCGCTACATCATCGAAGCCAAAGGGAGCGGCCTCGCATTCTTCGACTACGATCAGGATGGCTGGCTCGACATCTACCTGACCAACGGGACGCGCTTCGATGAGAAATGGGCGCCCGGTCAAGAGCCGACATCGCATCTCTACAGGAACAATCGCGACGGCACGTTCACCGACGTCACGGCAAAATCCGGACTGGCGCGCACCGGCTGGCAGACCGGGGTTTGCGTCGGTGACTACGACAAAGACGGCTGGGACGACTTGTTCTGCTGTTCCTGGGGACACAACATTCTCTTTCACAACAACGGCGACGGCACGTTCACTGACGTGACGCGCAAGGCTGGTGTGTACGACGAACGCGTGCGCTGGGGCTCGGGCTGCACATTTCTGGACTATGATCGTGACGGCCACCTGGACCTATTCGTCTGCAACTACATTCAGCTGGATCCGAAAACAACAGGATCGCCCGGAGAATCAGCTTCGTGCCAGTGGAAGGGGATCCCGGTAATGTGCGGCCCGCGCGGCCTCACCGGTGACACAAACGTCCTTTACCGCAACAACGGGGACGGCACGTTCACCGATGTCTCACAGAAAGCCGGCATTCTCAAGCCCGGTCCCCGATACTCCATCACCGCAGTCAGCACGGATTTCGATAACGACGGCTGGCCAGATATTTATGTCGCCGTTGATTCCGAGCCCAGCATTCTCTTTCGCAACAATCATGACGGAACTTTCGCTGACATCGCAGTCATGGCAGGATGCGCTTATAGCGAAAATGGCCACGAGCAAGCCGGAATGGGTGTCGGCGTCGCCGACTACGACTGCGATGGCTGGTTCGACATCTTCAAGACTAATTTCGCCGACGACACGTGCAATCTCTATCACAACAACGGCGATGGCACATTCAGCGATGTAACCTTCACTTCGGGCATCGGCATCAACAATCAGTATGTCGCGTGGGGCTGCGGGTTCGTCGATTACGATAACGACGGTTGGGCGGACATCATTCAGGTGAATGGTCATGTGTATCCCGAAATTGCGGGACACGCCATCGGGCAACAGTTTAAAAATCCACGGCTCGTATACAAGAATCTCGGCAACGGGCAATTTAAGGACGTCTCATCCAGCATGGGCCCGGGAATCAACGAGCACTATTCCAGCCGCGGCGCGGCTTTCGGCGACTTCGACAATGATGGCGACATCGATGTGCTGGTCTTGAACATGAACGATGTCCCGTCTCTGCTGCGCAATGATGGCGGCAACAAACAGAACTGGATCAAGATCAAACTAGTCGGGACGAAGTGCAATCGCACGGCGATCGGCGCACGGGCGCGCGTCGTAACCGGAAATCATTCTCAGATCGATGAGGTTCGCAGTGGATCAAGCGTAATGTCGCAAAGCGATTTGCGTCTTCACTTCGGTTTGGGCAAGGCGCAAACGATCGACGTGATTGAAGTAAAATGGCCCACCACTCAGAAGATCGAGCGATTCACGCAGGTAAAGGCCAATCAGATCCTTACGATTCGCGAAGGTAGCGGAATCGTTTCGCCCGCTTCGCCAACGAAGTCTGCCAAATGAAAGCTCTACTGCTCTCGGAATATCGCCGATTGGAACTTACGGATGTGGCGACTCCGCAGCCTCAGCACGGAGAAGTCGTGGTCCGGGTGGCAGCCTGTGGAATCTGCGGTAGCGATGTGCATGGCTACGACGGATCATCGGGACGCCGGATCCCACCGATCATCATGGGACATGAGGCAGCAGGCATTGTCGCCCGGATCGGCGAGGGCGTCAGCGGCTTCTCGGAAGGCGATCGCGTTACCTTCGACTCGACCGTGTATTGCGGGCAATGCGCGAACTGTCTGCGCGGCGAGATCAATCTCTGCGACCGTCGAGAGGTTCTGGGCGTCTCCTGCGGTGATTACCGTCGTGCGGGAGCATTCGCGGAGTTTGTGTCGGTTCCGGCCCGCATTATTCATCGCCTTCCTGAGAATCTGTCGTTTCACGAGGCGGCACTGCTGGAGGCGGTCGCGGTGGCACTACATGCGGTGTCGCTAACGACGATCGTGCCCGACGGCACAGCTTTGGTAGTGGGTGCCGGCACGATCGGCCTTTTACTGCAACAGGCATTGCGCGTGGCCGGATGCTCCCGCGTATTCGTTGCTGACCCGGATAGCACACGCCTCGCTCTCAGCCAAAGGCTCGGCGCGACCGAGACAATCTCTGAGAATGTCGTGGAACGGATTCGACGTCTCACGAATGGAATTGGGGTGGACCTGGTCGTGGAGGCCGTGGGGAAAACAGAGTCCATCAGTACAGCGATCGACTCTGTTCGCAAGGGTGGAACGGTCATTCTCGTGGGCAACATTACTCCCGAGATCAAACTGCCGCTGCAGAAGGTGGTCTCACGGCAATTGCGCCTGCAAGGATCGTGTGCCTCTGCGGGCGAATATCCCAGGGCAATCGAACTCATGTCCAGGGGAGAGATTCAGGTAAAGCCACTTATCACGGCAGTCGCCCCGCTCGCTGATGGTCCACAGTGGTTCGAGCGGCTTTATGCCCGGGAACCGAACCTGATGAAAGTCGTGCTCACACCGGGGAATCAGTCGTGAACCAGTCCTCGAGGGACCACGGACTCTTCGATCTGAGCGGTCGAGTCGCTATCGTGACCGGTACTAGCCGGGGACTCGGCCAGACATTTGCTCGCGCCCTCGCCCGCGCGGGTGCTGATCTCGTGCTTACCAGCCGCAATGGCGCGTCCCTCAAGGAGTTTGAGGAGGAGATACAGGGGTTGGGTCGCCGCACTCTGTCACTCGAACTGGATGTTCGCGACTATACCAGCATCGAGCGCATGGTGGCTTCGGCAGAAGATGCTTTCGGGCATCTCGAAATTCTGGTCAACAATGCAGGATGCAACATTCGGAAACCGGCGATCGATGTCACGTGGGAAGACTGGAATCAGATCCTCGACACAAATCTTCGCGGAAGTTTCTTCGTGGCGCAGGCGGTGGCGCACCGCATGATTCCGCGCGGTTACGGCCGCATTATCAATATCGGTTCTGTGACTAGCGTCGCGGGCTACGCTGGTCTCGCCCCATACGGCGCAAGCCGCGGAGGCATCCGGCAGCTCACCATGAGTCTCGCCGATGACTGGGGCAAGCACGGAATCACAGTAAACTGTCTGGCGCCCGGATGGTTTCGCACCGAGCAGAACAAGATCCTCTACGAGGACAAGGAATGGGTCGAGTATCTTTCCGATCGCATTCCAGTGAAGCGTCCGGGCCGACCTGATGACCTCGAATCAGCCGTGGTGTTCCTCGCGGCCGAGTCGAGCCGCTACGTGACTGGCCAAACTTTGCTGGTGGATGGCGGCATTTCGACCGGCGCGTTGCGTGCTCTCCCCAAAGTTCGCTGACCTATTGATGAATTCTTGCCGCCCAGCCTCCGCCGCTGGCGAGTTGCAGCTTTAGCTTCGTGTTTCGATTCACCTGGGTCGTGGTCTTCCGATAGTCGCTCGCGTTGCGATCCGCATTCACCCCGTCCTGATAGGCATCCATCGTAAAGTTCCCGTCGGACAAGAAAGACAGATCTATGTCGAGAGTGCGTGCAGTCCAGTCGTTCATCGATCCGATGTACCACTCCTTCCCGTTCCTTCGTGCTACCACGACATAATCTGCAATGCGTGCGTCCAGCACCTTAGTTTCGTCCCACTCGGTTGGAACAGGCCCGAGAAACTCCATGGTCTCGGGCTCACGCAAATAATTCGACGGACTATCGGACAACATCTGCAAGGGGGCGTCATAGACAACGTACATCGCCAACTGATGGCAGCGCGTGCCCATGGCCATGGGCTGACTATTGATCGCAGCGAACGTAGCTTTGGTCGCATTGCGCATTGCGCCGGGGGTGTAGTCCATGGGACCGAGGAACATCCTGGTAAACGGCAGCGTGACGTTGTGCTCAGGTTCCGATTCCCTGCTCCACTTGCTCCACTCCATTCCGCGGACACCTTCGACGTTAATCAGGTTGGGCCAGATGCGGGTCATGGAGGCAGGCTTCTGGTCTCCGTGAAAATCTACCAGCATATGGCGCTTCGCGGCCTCGCGGCACACGCGATAAAAATAGTTGATCATGATCTGATCGCTGCGCTGCATGAAATCGACCTTGATTCCCTTCACGCCCCATTTTTCAAATTGATCGAGCGCAGGTATGAGTTGGTCGTCGAGGGTCTTCCACGATGCCCAGAGAATGATTCCGACATTCTTTTGCTTGGCGTAGGAGATCAACTCTTCAATGTTGAGATCAGGCGTCACCTCGAGCAGGTTGCCGAGCTTGTACCAGCCATCGTCCAGAATGATGTAAGGGATTCCGTATTTTGAGGCAAAATCGACATAGTACTCGTAGGTTTTCGTGTTAATTCCAGCCTTAAAATCGACGCCGGAGACATTCCAGTCATTCCACCAGTCCCATGCGACTTTTCCGGGCTTGATCCATGATGTGTCCTGGAATTGCGATGGCCGCTGTAGCAAATACACAATCTGATTCGTGAGCAGGTCGCCATCGTGGTCGGCGACCCCGATCACACGCCAGGGAAACGTCCTCGTACCTGATGTTACGGCGATATAGTCTGCGGTTTCGACTGGCTTGTAGTCGCGATCACTGGTCTGCACTTCTTTCAGCGGATACGGCGGAAACGTCGCAGCCAGGCCAGACCCGCCTGTCCCGTGCAACCAAAGGCCGGGATAGTCCTCGAGATCAGACTCGGCGATCGCGAGCTTCGCTCCCTGTCCGACATCGACAATGGCGGGCAACGTGGCTATGAATTCCGGCGCGATCTCGCTCAAATGTTGTGGTAAGTATTTGCGTTCGTTGTGCGAATAGAAGCTGTCTTCCTGCGGATAGTAAACAACAAAATTCGTTGGGAAATTAAATGCCGACTCTTCACCGTAAACTTTCACTTTCTCCTGCGGCAGCGATGTTTCGAAGCGGTAGGCCACGCCTTCGTTATAGGCGCGGAATACGACAGAGTATCCGCCGTCCATCTTCAGCCTTAGCTCGTTGTAGTGATCTCGAATCTTGGCAAACTTCTGACGGACGACAGGTTCGACCACTTGATCTGTTGAGTGAGTTTTAGCGTCGATGACTTTGGGTTGCACGCCCAGCTTGTTATGCTCCACGTCCAGCGAAATCGTGGCGTTCTCCAGCACCGCCCTGCCCTTCAGAATCAGGTCATAGCGAATCCGATCCGCGGTTCGGACTCTGAGCTCGATTCGCCCATCTGGCGAGCGCAGATCGTGACTCGATTGCGCAACTCCGTCTTGAATGAAAAGACTACTTAGAATTGGGAGAACTGCGAGTGCGAAAAGAGCTCTCATCTGATGAAACTCCCGGACAGCAGTTTTGAGTGCGAGAAACTCGGAATCTTACTCGGGAAGGCGAAGCATTACAAATCGTGAGCGTGCCTCGCTATTTTTTTTTTGGCGCCGGCGAGTAGCTTCTCCAGCACGGGCGCGGTCTGAGCCCACCAGGCCGATCAGATCGGCAATACTGCCCTGGCGATACGCGAGCGACTTGCGCACGCGGCAAGCTCATCTTGTTCTGAAACGGCGGGTCTGCCACGGACGCAAACGATTGGGGATCGATTGTATCCTCCCGGCCGCCGGCTATCGGCGAGCTGGAATGCTTTATGGATTGGGAAGGAATTCCGATCGTGCCTAATTGGACCTCTCGCTGCGTGGCAGACGTCAGATGGCATCCAAACTGCTGCGTGTTTTCCTATTTAAACGCTGTGGGCTATCATCGTAATTTGGGGCGTTTGCCAAGACGGTGGCAGATGGCGTACCCATGCACAACGCGCGAGAATCGAGTCTTTGGCTCGGGCCCGGACCGTATGCGTCGCTTCGCGCACGGAGGCGTTTGTCTTCTCCTCTTCTTTGTGATGCAAGCCTGCCACCAGACCAGGCCGCCTGAACCTGTGAAAACCCTTACTCTTATGGATCAGACGTGGGTGAGCAGGGACTATCAGCGTCGCCTCAACGGAGAACTAGCCCAGTTCACACGGCAGACTGGAATTCGGGTGGACTTCCTTCCTGGACCCGAGACAACAACTGAGCAGTTAGCAACCTACCGCAAACTTCTGGAGTCCGGAGCAAAAGTACCAGATGTTTACGGCATCGATGTAATCTGGCCTGGAATTCTCGCCGACAATCTTCTCGACCTCAGGGCCTATATTCCGGACCAAGAGATCCAGGCGCATTTTCCTGAGCTCATTGCGGCCAACACGGTGAACGGCCGGCTCGTAGCTCTGCCTGCTAACTTGAACGAAGGGATGCTATTTTACCGGGTGGATCTGCTGCGAAAATACGGGTATCGAGCACCGCCCAAGACATGGGAAGAGCTCGAAGTCATGGCGAGGCGGATTCAGTCGGGAGAGCGCGCGAGCGGGAATAAAGATTTTTGGGGTTTCGTTTGGGAAGGAGCACCTTCCGAGGCGTTGACTTGCAACGCGCTGGAATGGCAGGTCTCGGAGGGCGGCGGGACAATACTCGACGAGACCGGCAAGGTCACGGTAAACAACCCGCACAGCATTCGTGCATGGGAGAGAGCGGCGCGTTGGGTAGGGTCCATTTCACCCCCCGGAGTCCTCGTATTTAAAGAATGGGATGCGGGTAACATGTGGCAAGCGGGAAATGCGGCGTTCCTACGCAGCTGGGCAAGTGAGTATATCGCGGATCGCGGCCCAACCTGCCTAATAAGAGACCGGTTTGACATAGCTCCCCTTCCGGGCGGGACCAGGACGGCCGCAACTTTCGGAGGATCTGGTTTCGGGGTTTCGCGACATTCGCTTCATCCACGCGAGGCAGCAATGTTGGTTCGCTATCTGTCCGGCCGCGAGGAGCAGGTCACAAGATGCCGGAATACGACTGATGCGCCAACCATATCTCAACTCTATAACGACCCGGAGCTCTTGCCGACCAATCCACAGTTTCCGCGTATTCTAGAAGTATTTCGTAAGGGGGTAGTCCTGCGGCCATCCCGCGCGGCGGGAAAGATGTATCCAGACGTGTCGCGCGCTTACTGGGAAGCAGTACATGCGGTTCTCACCCGAAAAAAATCCGCCATACAAGCGGCACACGAATTGCAAGACGAGCTGGAGCCAATGCTAAAGGCACCCGCTGTTCGCGCTAATTCGGAATTCGATCAAACGGCTGCGCAAAGGTAGAGTAACCGGACGTCCCAGCTGATCGCTATAGGAACGTCAACATGGAAGCGAATGCGACCAAGGTGCACCGCGCAAAGCGCGGCGGGATTCGAAGTCTGTTTCGCCCAAGCGCCCTGAGCATTCGCTTACGCCTGATCGCATGCTTCATATTGATCGTTGTTTTTATTATCGCTGCGGATGCAGTAGCTGTGTGGCAATACTGGCAAATAGAGGCTCTAGCGCAGCGCGTAAGTAAGACGGATCAGATATCTGACGCCGTTGTCCGCGTTCACCTCGACGTTTATAGCTTCCAGAATAGGATGGCTGCACTGGCCAGCAGTCATGACACTCGCCAATTTTCCAGCGAAGCAGCCGCGATCCGACGCTCATTTCTGGAGCGCGTCGATCATGCCGAGCAGATGCTCAGGGCCACCCCCGACATTGAGCAAGACGCACCCATATCCGAGGCACTGGAAAGTCTGCGAGTGACACTGCTTTCGCAACTCGACACAGCGGTCCGACTGGCCACCGTCGGTGAATGGAACGCCGTTCAGCTCCGGGCGGCTATCGAGATCCCAGCGCTGATCGAGTTCAGTTCATCCCTGGTGGAAAGAGTCGACGAAGAAGCACAGCAGCAGCGAACAAGAGTCATGGAAGATGCCGAGAAGGCGCGCCAACGCTTTTTCATCATCGTTCCGATTGCCGCTTTGCTGACATTGCTCGCGGCCGCGGCGCTTGGCTGGTACGTCACTCGGACCGTTACTCGTCCGCTTTCCGTTCTTACTGCGTGCGCCGAGGCCCTGGCCCGAGGCGATTTCCAGCACAAGGTCCATTTGCGCGGAAATAATGAGCTGGCTGTCTTGGGAAACACCTTCAATTATGCCGCCCAGCAGCTTCAGAAGCTCTATGAGGACCTCCAGCTGAGTGAGCGAGAGCTTCGGGACGTCATCGAAGCGATGCCGACGATGGTATGGATCGCGGGGACCGATGGGTCGAATGAGTTCGGGAATCGCCGCTGGCAGGAATATACGGGCTTGCCCCACGAGAGGACGGTCGGCCCGGGTTGGCAAGACGCCGTTCACCCCACAGACCTACAACGACACTGGGAGAAATGGTGCGCGTCTCTGGCGAGTGGCGAGCCTTTCGAAAATGAAGTGCGCTATCGGCGGGCAGCGGACGGTGAATACCGTTGGTTCCTGTCTCGTGCCGTTCCGCTCCGCGATGAACACGGAAAAATCCTCAGGTGGTACGGCGTTTCAACCGATATCGAAGATCGCAAGCGCGCTGAAGAAGAGCGCGAGCGACTAAGGGCAGACCTCGCACACGTGAACCGGGTCAGCATGTTGGGAGAGCTGGCTGCCTCTGTATCCCACGAGCTGAAACAACCGATCGCCGCGGCTATGACAAACGCGAAGACCTGCATGCGATGGCTTAAGCGCGACCAGCCCGATGTGGATGAAGCGCTCGAAGCAACAAGCAGAATAGTGAATGATGGGGCTCGCGCAACGGAGATCATCGAACGCTTGCGTTCGCTGTACAAGAAGTGTCCTCCACAACGTGAACTGGTCGAGGTAAACGAAATCATCCGCGAAATGGGCGAACTGCTGCGCCCCGAGGCCGACCAGTATGCGGTCTCGATCCGCGCCGATCTTGCTACCGATCTTCCAAAGGCCGCGGCTGATCGCGTGCAACTGCAGCAGGTGTTCATGAACCTCATGCTGAACGCCATCGAGGCCATGAAGGAAACAGGTGGGGTTCTTACAGTCAAGACGCAACTGGATGAGAATGGTCAACTGCTGATCTCGGTCAGCGACACTGGCGTGGGGCTGCCCAAGGAAGAAATCGAGCGGATCTTTGATGCGTTCGTTACCACCAAACCTCAAGGCAGCGGCATGGGTCTATCAATCAGCCGCTCCATTATGGAATCGCACGGAGGCCACTTGTGGGCCACGGCGAACAATGGACGGGGCGCAACATTTCATTTCACTTTGCCGACCGCAGCCGAAATCCAAATGCCCGCAACTGGAACGTGATTCGGGCGATTCGACAGCCAACCTCGAGTGAGTTTCGAAAAACGGAATCACAGCTCAAAGAAGTCCGCGGAAAGCCAGGCGAGGCAACCGATGTGGTAGACGACTTGCTCACGAGAGCAGTACCCCTCGAAGCCAACCGTGAGAGGAGCAGGGATGGTGTTTATTTCATTCTCTCCTCTCGCGGCCTTCCCTCACTTCACTCCGCAGTTAAGAGCCTGGATCTGTTACGCGGCAAGATATTACGTCTATGATTGGCCCGTTCGATTGGCTTGCTTACTAACGACGCTGTGACCACAGAATGACACGTGTCGGACTGTGGACATTCTTTCCGGCAGCAGCGTCGAGGCAGATATCTCGCCGGCCTTCGTTTCCTCTGTAATTGATACTCCTGCCGTCGTCCCACCTCAGCCGCAGTTTTGGCCAGCGCCTTGCATCGTTGAAGGAACTGCAATTTCCGAGAATGGGCGCTATTAGACGAACTGAGGGCATCAAGTTGCGATCACGTGGCTCAATTAGCGGTCGTGTACTGGGTTCTCGGATATTTGTGTGTTTCGGCGGTGCCGCATTAGCTTTCGCAGATCCAACCCAGCCCTCAAGCCCTACGAACATTTTTGCCCCCGCGTCGACTCCAGCGAAGTCGATCTTCGGGTTGTCTCTGTTTGTGCTGGCAGTCACAGGAGCCATTTTCCTGGTCGTCTTCGCCTTGTTGCTCTACTCCATCGTGAGGTTCAGAAAGAAAAGGAATGACGACGGTCGAGAACCACCCCAGGTGTACGGGAGCAATCAGGTGGAAATGGCGTGGACGATCATTCCGATACTCATCGTGGTGGCATTGTTCATGGCGACAGCACGAGTAATTGCCCTCGTCCAGAACACATCGCCGCCTGGCAATGCGATCGCAGTCACGGCGATCGGCCACCAGTTCTGGTGGGAGTATCGCTATCCACAACTCGGCGTGGTGACCGCAAACGAACTGCATTTGCCTGTAAGTGATCCGGTTCATCCGACACCAACCTTCATTACGCTGCTATCCGCTGACACTGATCACAGTTTTTGGGTGCCGCGGTTGGGCGGGAAGACGGATCTGATTCCCAACCACCCGAACAGCATGTGGATCGACCCTCAGGAAACCGGAGTTTATCTCGGCCAGTGTGCGCAGTATTGCGGGACCCAACACGCCAAGATGCTGCTGCGTGTTTACGTCCAGTCGAAGCATGACTTTGATCTGTGGCTCCGACAGCAACGCCAACACGCGTCTGTAAACGATGCTGTTACCCAGGGGCAACGGATATTCGAGACGACCGCCTGTATCAACTGCCACACCGTGTCAGGGACGGTGGCCAACGGGCGATTCGGGCCGGACCTCACGCACCTGATGAGCCGAGATACGATCGCTGCGGGCGCAGCCCCGAATACGCCGGAGAACCTCCGGCTCTGGATTCGAAATCCCAACACGATCAAGCCTGGCTCCTTAATGCCCGCGATGGAGTTGGACGAGCAGGAACTGGATGCATTGACCGCTTACTTGGAGACGCTTCGTTGAGCACTTTGTTAATTTCGCGGAGATCACTCGATGTCGACTGATGCCATAGCACTGCCGGGAACGGAACTGGCATCGCAGCCCTTTGTCGCTCGGCTCCACGATTGGGTGACGACCGTCGATCACAAGAGGCTGGGTATTCTGTACATCACATTTTCCCTGTTGTTTCTGTTGATCGCCGGGGTCGAGGCGATGTTGATCCGCATCCAGCTCATCCGTCCGCACAATGATTTTGTTTCACCCCAGGTCTTCAACCGGTTGTTCACCATGCACGGAACGACCATGATCTTCTTCGTGATCATGCCCGTCATGTTCGGATTCGCCAACTACCTGATCCCACTTATGATTGGGGCTCGGGACATGGCATTTCCACGTCTGAATGCTTTCAGTTTCTGGATGACCGCTTTCGGTGGCCTGCTTCTCTATTTCAGCCTTGCTGGTGCCAACGGGCTGTACGGAGCGGGTAACGCTCCCGACGTTGGGTGGTTCGCTTACGCACCGCTGACTTCGCAGACGTTTTCAATTGGCCATAGCACGGACTTCTGGATCCTCGCATTGCTGGTTTCCGGCTTTGGCAGCATCGGCACGGCGGTCAATATCATCGCTACCGTGCTCTGCATGCGCTGCCCGGGAATGACGTTAGCCAAAATGCCTTTGTTCGCTTGGCTCAACCTCGTAATGGCCGGCTTGGTGATCCTTGCGGTCAGTCCGCTGACGGCGGCTCAGATCATGCTGCTGGTAGATCGTTACCTTGGCGGACATTTCTTCGACACCCAAGCGGGAGGTTCAGCGGTGATCTGGATGCATTTCTTCTGGGTTTTCGGACATCCCGAAGTCTACGTCCTTGTCATCCCAGCCTTCGCTTTCGCCTCAGAAATCATCCCGGTGTTTTCCCGCAAGCCGATCTTCGGCTATTCGGTGATGGTGGCGGCTACGATCGCGATCGGGTTCATCAGCATGAGCGTATGGGCGCATCACATGTTTACTGTGGGTATGAGCTCAGCTGCCAACAACTTTTTCGTGATCTCCACCATGGCCATCGCCGTTCCTACCGGCATCAAGATCTTCAACTGGCTGGCAACTATGTGGGGAGGAAAGATTGAGTTCAAGACTCCTATGCTGTTCTGCATTGCTTTTCTTTTCCAGTTCTTGATCGCTGGCCTGACAGGGATCATGCAGGGAGCGGCGCCCTTCGACTGGCACTTGGGGAACTCGTATTTCGTGGTTGCGCATTTTCACTACGTAATCGTCGGCGGCATCCTTTTCACGTTGTTTGGAGCTTTTTACTACTGGTTCCCGAAGATGTCGGGGAAGATGTGCAGCGAGACGCTTGGCAAGCTGCACTTCTGGCTTTTCATTATCGGTTTCCACCTGACCTTCGACTTCATGCATATCCCAGGATTGTTGGGGATGCCGCGAAGAATCTACACCTATGAACCGGGCCGTGGTTGGGACACGTGGAACTTCATCGTGACCATCGGAGTCTTCTTCCAGGCTGCCGGGATTTTGGTCTTCCTGGGAAACCTGATCTGGTCCTATTTCCGCGGTGAGGCCGCGGGAAGCGATCCGTGGGACGCCTGGACACTCGAGTGGTCCACGAATTCGCCACCTCCTGCCTATAACTTTGCCTCCCGCCCGGTCGTTAAGAGCCGCCGCCCGCTGTGGGACTTCAAGCACCCGGCCGATCCGGACTGGAATTACGAATAGCTGGAGAACTGTGATGAATGCGACATCAATGACGGTGGCCGGAGCGAGGCTTGAGTGGAATCCTCCCGATCGCGGCCGGGTCGCCATGCTGAGTCTGATCGCGGCGGAAGCTGCGATTTTCACAATCTTTGTGGTGGCGTACCTCTTCTACGTCGGAAAGAGCCTGACGGGGCCCACGCCAAAGGATGTCCTCAGCGTCCCTGTCCTTTACACGATCTGTTTGCTTTCGAGCAGTCTCACGATTCATCTCGCAGCAACGTCTCTTCGCCGGGGCAGCATTCTAAGTTTCGGACTCTTGTGGGTCGCGACCATTACGCTGGGCGCCGCTTTCTTGTACGGGACCGCCATCGAGTGGTACCGGCTGATCTACAACGAAGGATTCACGATCAGCACGAACCTGTTTGGAACAACCTATTACTCGTTGGTCGGCCTGCACGGATTTCACGTCGTGGTCGGTCTTTTGAGTCTCTCCACAGTGATGGTCTTCACGCTTCTGGGGAGCGTGAGATCGGAGCACGCTGAGCGGATCGATGTCTTGTCGCTCTACTGGCACTTCGTCGATGTGGTATGGATTGTCGTTTTCACGGTCGTGTACCTGATTGGACGTTGAAGAAAGGTACTGGAAGATGGACTCAGAAACACTTGAACTATCACCGAAGACAGAAAGGGTGATGCAGGGCACGATCGAACTGCCCGCTCCGACGGCATGGCCGATCATACTGGCTTTCGGCCTTACATTGGTCTTTGCGGGATTGGTGACCAGCGCTTCGGTTAGCATTCTGGGCGCTATCTTCGCGCTCGCCGGTTGCGTTGGCTGGTTTCGTGACGTGTTGCCACACGAACAACACGAATCCATGCCGATTGTGGGAAGAGTGCCAACTGCGGAAACCCGCCACCCGCAAGTCGCTCGCGTCGAATGGAGGACCGAGGAACTGCAGCGGGCGCGACTGCCGCTGGAGATCTATCCGATTTCGGCGGGTGTCAAAGGTGGCTTAGCAGGAAGTGTAGCCATGGCCATTCTGGCTGTGCTCTATGGAATTCTCAGCGGCCACGGGGTCTGGTATCCAATCAACCTTTTGTCGGCTGGATTCTTTCCGGCAAGAGCGACCACGGAGCAAATTGCCGCGTTTCATTGGGACGCGTTCCTCATTGCAAGCATCCTCCACCTGATCTGTTCTTCACTCGTTGGGCTTCTCTATGGCGTGGCTCTTCCCATGTTTCCTCGGCGCCCGGTTCTGTTCGGTGGTGTGATCGCTCCCATCCTGTGGTCTGCACTGATCCATAGCATGCTTGAGGCCCTCGATCCCACGCTTAAGCAGCGGATTGACTGGGTCTGGTTCGTGGTGTCTCAGATCGGATTCGGAATCGTTGCCGGCATCATCGTGTCCAGGCAAGAACGCATACGCACCTGGCAATACCTGCCGTTTGCGGTGCGTGCCGGTATCGAGGCACCAGGAACGATGGATGAAAAGAGCAGAGACAATGGTGAGCGATGAAGCATCGACCCATTTTCGTTACCGTCGCGATCCTTGCGGTCGTTGCGTTGCTTGCTTGTGCCTCATGCAATAGCTCGCCCGGCGTCTATCGGACTGAGCCGGCGGTCGTGCCTCCGAGCGAGGTCGTCGACTTCAAACAGATCTATGGACAGAACTGTGCAGGATGCCACGGCGTAGACGGCAAGGGCGGAGCCGCTATTGCGCTAGCGAATCCCGTTTTCCTTGCAATAGCAGACGACTCCGTAATACGTCGCATTTCATCAAACGGCGTCCCAGGGACGCCGATGCCCGCCTTTGCACAGAGTGCAGGGGGGATGCTCACCGACAAACAGATCGACGCGATTGTGCACGGAATTCGATCCTGGCAGAAACCCGATGCTCTCCCCGACGCAACTCCACCGCCTTTCACAGCACAGTCCCCCGGAGATCCGAAACGTGGCGCCGACACGTATCGGACCTACTGCTCCTCCTGCCATGGCGCTGCCGGCCGTGGAGGGAGCAAGGCCAGCTCGATTGTGGATGGCTCATACCTCGCATTAGTAAGCGACCAACTACTTCGAACGGTTGTGATTGCAGGCCGCCCGGAGTTGGGCGCACCGGACTGGCGCGGTGACGTCGAGGGCAAAGCCATGTCGGCCCAAGACATTTCTGACGTCGTAGCGTGGCTTTCCAGCCAACGAGCACAGTTCCCGGGCCAACCTTATTCAGCGGCATTGATGAAGTCGGCTCAAGGAGAACCTTGATGAATGTAGAAAGCGGCATCTCGAGACGCACAGCCCTGATGAAGCTGGGGGTATTGTTCAACAGCATTCTCACTGTTTTCCTGGCCGTGCCCATAGTGAGATACCTCCTGTCGCCTGTGACTCGCGAAAGAAAGCCAGGTTATGACTCCTGGCTCTCGCTCGGCGGGCTGGAACAATTTCCCCGTGGGCAGACTCGACTTGCTACGTATCGAAATCCGCTGGTCAATGATTGGGACGGTGAGACCGGTAACATCGCGTGCTGGGTTCGTAGGGTGGATGATCAAATCTTCCAGGTCTTTGCCATCAACTGCGCGCACCTCGGATGTCCGGTTCGATGGTTTCCACAATCAAGTCTGTTTATGTGTCCCTGTCACGGCGGAGCCTATTACCAGGACGGTTCGCGCGCCTCTGGACCTCCCGAGCGCGGCTTGTTCCAGTACCGCCACAAAATTGAAGACGGAAAACTTCTCATCAAAGCTGGCGAAATGCCGACTCCAGGTCAGCCCGTGGCACATAAGGCGGGAGGTAAGCCGACATGCGCCTGATCCAAAAAGTGGGCGGCTGGTTCGATCTGCGTCTGCAGCTTGGAACGCCGATTCGGGAAACGGCCCAGCACCTAGTTCCACGGGAGACCGCAAGCTGGTTTTATGTTTTCGGCAGCGCTGCGCTCACCTGCTTCATGCTGCAACTCGCGACCGGTATATTGCTGGCTCTGATCTACGTACCCTCCGCCGGAGAAGCATGGAACAGCCTGCAAACCCTCAATCACGGCGTTTCCCTGGGTTGGTTCATCCGAGCGCTGCACGGCTGGGGCTCGAATTTCATGGTCGCGATTGTGCTCATCCATATGGTGCAGGTATTCCTGTTCGGAGCCTACAAGTTTCCAAGAGAACTCACCTGGATCGTGGGCGTTCTACTCCTGCTAGTGACGCTGGGAATGGCGTTTACCGGTCAAATCATGCGATTCGATCAGGATGCTTACTGGGGACTAGGGATCGGAGCATCGATCGCAAGCCGCGTTCCTGTGATCGGGCCCTGGGCCGTCAACCTGATGCTCGGAGGGCCCATTATTGCTGGCGCCACGCTTTCACGGTTTTTCGCACTCCATGTTTTTGTTGTTCCTGGGCTGCTAATCGCTTTGGTCGGCCTGCATTTGCTGATGGTGCTCAAGCTCGGCGTTAACGAGTGGCCGATGCCGGGACGCATCGTCCGCCGCGCCACATACATGCAGGAATATCACGAACTAACGCATAAGCAGGGTGTGCCGTTCGTGCCAAACGCAGTGTGGAAGGACATTATCTTCTCCGGTTTGATTCTCCTCGCGATTGCTGTCTGTGCAATTCATTTCGGTCCTTTCGGTCCAAGCGGTCAACCGGATCCGACGATCATTCAGACCGCGCCACGTCCCGACTTCTTCTTTCTGTGGTTGTATGCGCTGCTTTCGTTCCTGCCCCCTGCTGCCGAGACTCCGATTCTCCTGATTGGTCCGGCCATCGGAATCCTAGTCCTTCTGGTGCTTCCGTTTGTGGCCGGCGAAGGTGAGAAAAGCTGGAAGCGCAGGCCAATTGCGGTGCTCACGATCCTTCTAGTCGCAGTGGCGCTCGGCACTTTGACTCACTTGGCTGAGCATACGCCATGGAGCCCCATCATGGACGCGTGGAGCAGCGAGCCGATCCCGCCACAATACGTGCATGGACGCACGGCGTTGGAACGGGAGGGTGCACAGGTTTTTCAAGCCAAGCAGTGTCATAACTGCCATTCGCTGAATGACAAAGGGGGGCAGCGCGGACCGGCGCTGGACGCAGTTGCTCTTCGTCTTACCGAAGATCAACTGATTCGCCAGGTGATCCAGGGCGGAGGAAATATGCCTGCCTATGGCAAAAACCTCAGCCCCGCCGAGACCACCGCGCTTGTGGCATTTCTGGAAACTCTGCACCCGACAAATCAGAGGCCGGCGCGCAACGCTTCCGAAGGGATAACACTCGGCGAAAGCGAGATCTCTCCACGGTAGACATGGCTATGTCCGAGTTCAATGCACAGATTCTCTGGTGGGTATTTCTGCTCGCGATCACATCGACGCTGGTGGTCGTAGCGTGGATTTACCTGCGCGGTTGGTATGCTCTTCGAAGTGCCTTCCCAAACCTGATCGGCGGCTGGCGGCTCGCTGCGTTTATGAGTGGCCTCGTCTTCGTGTGGCTTGCTGTCGGGTCTCCACTTGCCACATTCGATCATCAACTACTCACGATTCACATGCTGAAGCACCTTCTGTTAATGACGGTCGCTGCTCCCCTGATTCTAGCGGGGGTACCTATGTTTACCATGGTGTGCGGCCTTCCGAGACTCTTCATTAAGAGCTACCCTCCCCTTCACAGTTTGCCGGCACGCTTGCTCGAACGCTGCCTTCGCCATCCTACGTTGTGTTGGCTGGCGGGCATGGCGACCGTGATCGGATGGCATCTTCCCGGTGCGTTTCAGTTGGGTATGCGTTCATCCGGGATTCATATTTTGGAGGACCTGTCTTTTCTGGTGGCCGGCCTATTGTTCTGGCGGCCTATCGTGCAGTCTCCGCCGAAAACAGTCAGGTCCCCTCGATGGTCCATGGCTCTTTACCTTTTCCTTGCGACGCTGCCTTGCGATGTACTGTCCGCATTCCTGGTGTTCTGTAATCGACTCCTCTATCCCTTCTATCTGTCCACACCGCAGCACTTCAATGTACTCCCCATCGCGGACCAGGAACGTGCAGGCGCCCTGATGTGGGTGTGGGTAACGTTCGCATACCTGATTCCAGCGGTCGCGATCACGATGCAACTGCTCTCGCCCGCGGACTTGCAACGGGGCGACCGTCCGCTGCAAGTTGCGTCGCCCGAAGCAGTAGCGCCCTCGCCCAACGATGCCGAGGCCGAGGTGCTCTAAACTTGGCGACAAAACCTAGTCACCGACTTTGCAGTGAGGAGTGTCCGGACACTGAATGCTCTTGCTAGTCGGGGGTTGTGGTGGCATTACTTGAAACTCGGCTTTGGCGGCGCGCACACTGACTCGAACCAGCGACTGATGTAAACCTGGGCGTGCCTTTCACCGCAATAGTGACGAGCGCCCGCCGCGTTGGCGGTTTCAGAATTCCAGCGGTAGACGGTAAGGTCTGAATCGCCACACCGGATTACGAACCAGTGGATTGGATTCGTCGTCACCAGCCCACAGACTTCACATCTGAATTCTTGCAGAGTCGTCATTCCCGTCTGGTCTTTCCCTATCGTCGGCGGCATTACTCCGCAACGGAGGCTGGCCGAAAGCGTGGTGTGAGAATAGTTAAATCGCCGACCTGTTCCCTTCTCACCGTGCCACGGAGGTGGGCGGCATGATCCATCATCCAGAGCTCCGGAATGATTTCGCCGACAAGTTGTCCGTGGCAAAAAATGCGTACTACTGAGCTTTCAGAAACCACAATTCCCACAGCTTTGGTAACTGCACTCATGTTGGCGGCTGCAATATGACGGCTGCCGAGTCCCAGCGGAACCTCAACTTCCGCTGCGATAGCGTCGAGATAGCGACACGCGGAAAGAACAATTCCTGCGTGACTTACGACAAAGCCACCATCCAGCTGCGCCAATTCCTTGATGGTTCCCCGAAGATTGAGATTGTTGATTTGTCGCGCCGACTCAGGGTGGCCCAACAGTGGGTCTAAAATCAACGATCTTGATCTCGCGAGTACGGCATTCTCGTCCCCCAGCATGAATAATGTGCCTACCCGTTTCCCCTCTCGGCCTTCGCGAGCAATTTCGACCGCGAGCTCAATTAGGGAGTCGAGAACGTCGGGATTATATTCCGTGATTTGGCAAAGAATACTTTCAAACATCCATCAACTCCTCGCTGGGGTCGTCACTGCCATCCACGTACACTGTAGATGTATTTACTGTTGGATGAAAAGCCCTCTAGGAAGATTCAGCGAGCCCGTTGCACGTCACGCAGCGAAATATCTTTTTCTCAAAGAACCGTCCGGTGCAGGAAGATTCGGCTTAAGCTACTTTGGAGCTTTCGTTGTTGGACCTTTCGTCGGACTTCTCCAGATGCCCGCCAAACTCATACCGCATCGCGGACAAGAGCTTATTGGCAAATTCTGCTTCGCCCCGAGAACTGAATCGCTCATAAAGTGCAGTGGTGAGAACTGGTGCTGGAACCGCTTCGTCGATCGCGGCTTTAATCGTCCAGCGTCCTTCACCAGAATCGGAGACGCGGCCGGCAAACTTGCCAAGCTTCGGATCCTGCAGCAGGGCCGCGGCTGTCAGATCCAGGAGCCACGACGCGATCACGCTGCCCCGGCGCCAAACCTCCGCGATGTCTCGCAGATTCATATCGTACTGATACTGCTCAGGGTCCCGCAATGGCGTGGTTTCCGCATCAGCTGCATTGTTTGCTCGTTTGCCGACGTTCGCGCCGCGCAGAATGGAGAGGCCCTCCGCATATGCCGCCATAATCCCGTATTCGATTCCGTTGTGAACCATCTTTACGAAATGACCGGCGCCATTCGAGCCACAGTGTAAATAGCCTTGTTCGGCAGTACCGTCGATCTTCTCGCGGCCAGCGGTTCGCGGAGCAGCACCCATTCCGGGAGCCAGAGACGAAAAAATTGGATCGAGCCGTTGGATAACGTCGGCCTCGCCTCCGATCATCATGCAGTAACCTCGCTCCAGACCCCACACTCCTCCGCTGGTTCCCACATCTACATAATGGACCTTTTTCGGGGAAAGCTCCTCTGCGCGTCGGAGATCGTCTACGTAGTAAGAATTGCCGCCGTCAATGAGAATGTCGCCGGGCTCCAAGTGAGGAGAAAGATTGGCGATGGTTTCGTCGACAACCGCTGCGGGTACCATCAGCCAAATCGCTCGTGGTCGCTCCAGTTCCTTCGCAACGTCTGCCAGCGAGGCGGCGGCAATCGCCTTTTCCTTGACAAGCTCGTTCACCGCTTGCGGGGACCGGTTGTACACCACGCAACTGTGACCTTTGCGGATCAGTCGCCGGACCATGTTAGCCCCCATCCTGCCAAGACCGATCATGCCGATTTGCATAGTTTGCCTCCTCAGGCACAAGGCCTGCTGTGGTTTCATTTGAGGATGACACTGCCTCGATCGTCCGCTAAGGGATTCGGAAAGCTATCCGCGTCGTCGGACGGTCTTCTTTCATCTGAGTGAAGACAGCGAAAATCTTTTTCGATCAATAGGCTGGGACCGCCGCCAACAACGGAATCGAGGGTAAGCGAGATCTGTTCAGACCCGGTCCATTTTCGGGCTATCTCCAACGGCAGGAGGATGCGAATGCGGTCCTGGCGATACTGAGCCTCCATTACTGTGAATTGAGAGGAGGTCTCCAGCGTGTAGGTCAGTTGCGAACCGGCGCCAAATTGTAACGACTCCGCGCAAATACCTGTTTCCTGCAATTGGTCGACATCGGTACGGTTCAGTCGCAGACGCAGTGAGCCGTTGTGAATCCGGAGTTTCATTCAATCCTCCAACTGCCCGAATAGATGTTGAAACGCTGGTCGCGGAGGAACCCCACAAGCGTCATGCCAAAACGCTGCGCTAATTCCACGGCAAGACTCGAAGGCGCCCCCACGGCGGCAAGAACCGGGATCGCAGCCATTATGGATTTCTGCACAAGTTCGAACCCGGCACGGCCGCTGACCAGAATGAGTGAAGCGCCAAGAGGCACTCCGCCGTCGCGCAGAGCAGAGCCGATCAGCTTATCGACTGCGTTGTGCCTGCCAACATCTTCGCGAAGACCGAGCATAGTTCCTTCCGGCGAGAAAAGCGCTGCCGCATGAATGCCCCCCGTGCGGTCGAAGGTGTCTTGGGCACGCCTCAGCAGATCGGGCAGACGATAAATGACGTCTGCGCGGAATTGCGGACCAGTCTGCCGCATCGGCAGTGCGGGGCGGACATCAATTGCTCCTACGGCAAGTTTGCCACAGACACCGCAGCTCGAGCTTGTGTAGAAGTTTCGCCGAATGCGGCCTGGATCAATGGCAATCTCCGGCCGCAACCTGATCGTAACCCTGTCGCCTGAGGTTCCGGATATATCGTCTCCGGACTCGGCGCGCATCGACAGTATCTGGCGCACGTCTGTGATAATCCCCTCGGTGAATAGAAACCCAACGGCGAGATCGAGATCTGACCCGGGGGAGCGCATGGTAATCGAGATTGGGGAGCCGTTCAAACAAAACTGCAAAGGCTCCTCGATCACAAGCAAATCAGATCGTTGCGAGGAAAAACCGTTCTCTACGGTGTGAACTCGGGCAGCGATTGTATCAGTTGACATTATCTTTTCGCTTTGTCAGCGCATGTTTCTTGGAGAGGCGCCTTCATGTCGGCCGTCACGGTTGGAGAAGTCTCTATGATCGCGCACGGAACACCAAGCCGTATGCGGACAGTTGTTAACAGGGTTTTAGTTTGAACCCGAGCTGCTCGCGAGCTTACCGCAGCATTCCGGTCGCTCTGGCAAACTCGATCGGTCCCATCCCCCGCCCAGGGCTTGAATGAGCAACACCGTGTTCGCCATACGACGTCCCAAAATATTTACGGCTGTCACTTCATTCGCGAGGGCGGCACTTTGCGCGGTGATCACCTCGAGGTAACTGGTGACTCCTCCCGTGTAACGAGTAACCGATAGGTCTAGCGATCGCTGTGCTGCTGCTACCGCTTCATCCTGAACCTTCGCCTCGTTTTCCAGAATTCTGACCGCAGCCAGATTGTCTTCTACCTGCTGGAATCCCGTAAGCACATTTTCCCGATAAGTGGCGACTTGAAAGTCATAAGCAGCACGCGCCTGATCATTCAGCGCGCGTCGTCTTCCAACGTCGAAGACGGTACCCACGGCAGACAGCCCAATAGACCACAATCCGCTCGGCCCATTAAGAAGGGTCGTGATGGCAGAGCTTTCGAACCCTCCAGTGGCGCTCAAGTTAACCAGCGGGTAATAGGCCGACTTCGCAACTCCGATCTGGGCATTGGCAGCCGCCACTCGTCTCTCCGCTGCCGCGATATCTGGCCGTCTTTCCAGCAACTCTGACGGTATAGAAATAGGAACATGTGGCGGCGGCGCGGTAAGTGGCAGCGGAGGGAGACTGAACTCTGCGGGCGGTTTCCCGATGAGGATCGCTACAGCATGCTCGTATTGAGCACGCGCCACGCCCACGTCAATTGCGATAGCGCGAGTCGTTTGGAGCTGAGTCTTCGCTTGCTCGACTTCCACCTCCGAAGCGATTCCTCCCTCGAAGCGACTCTCGTTGAGTTCCAGGGCCTGCTCGTATTGCTTCACCGTAGAGTTCAGGAGCTGTTCTTCGGCATCCAAACTGCGGGCCTGAAAATAATCAACTGCCAGATCCGCGTGCATACTCAAGTTGACTGTGGCCAGGTCTGCTGCATTGGCTTGCGCTTGCTCCCGATAGGACTCAACATTTTTGCGAACGCGCCCCCATACGTCAGCTTCATACGCCACGCTGAACGGCAAGACAAAGTCGTTGTAGGTGATGCCATCGAAAATCGAGGTCGGGGGTGGCCGGTGGCCCGAGATCCGCTCCCGAGTTGCCGATGGCGCGGCCGTCACAGTGGGATAGTAGTCAGCTCGGTAATAGCGCAGGGTCGCCCGCGCTTGCCGATACTGAGCCTCTGCCGCTTTCAGATTTTGATTCGATACGTTGACCTGCGCCTCTAGCGCATCAAGCTGAGGATCCTGGAATATCGTCCACCACGTACCACCAAGGTTCTGGTCATTGGGTTGAGCTGGTTTCCAGTCCCCTACCTCTTTATAGCCGGCAGGCGCTTGAACTACGGGAGGATGGTATTTGGGTCCGACGGTGCATCCAGCCAACTGGAGTACCGCGATGGTTACCAAAAGCGCTCGAGCCGTTTTCCAAGAGCTCGTGAAAATCAGTTCTGGAGCCTGCTTCACTTGGTATCTCCCGGTAACGTTGCTTTGACGATTTGGACTTCTTGTCCGGAAACGATCGAATCGGGTGGGTTGACAATAACCTGATCGTCCGACTTGAGGCCTGAGACGACCTCTATCTGGTCGCCGAAATCGTGTCCCGGAGTAATGGCGCTAAGCACGACCTTGCCCTCTTTCACTACTCCTACGCGTAATCCTTCGGTGCGGAATAGCAAGGTGTTAACCGGAATCAAGAAGACAGAGGTCTGAGTCGGAACCGCCAAGTGGACCTCCGCGTAGGAACCTGTGAGCAGCGTACCGGTAGGATTGTCCACATCGACTTCGATTAGCAGGGTGCGGGTCGTCATATTGATGGCGTCGGCGGTGCGCACTACTTTCCCTTGAAATTTGCGATCCGGGAATTCGGCCAGGCTCAGATCCGCTGTCATTCCTACGGCAATCCCTCGCGAGTATTCTTCCGGAACGTTCACATACACGCGCAGTCTTCCTGGTTGAGCAATGTGGAAGAGATCGGTTTTAACGTTGCTACTGCTGCCGGAATTAATGAGGTCTCCGATGTCCGTGTTACGTGCCGTGATTACCCCATCGAATGGCGCGTAGACCTTCTCGAAGGACACGAGTGCCGAATACTGCTCCACGGCCGCCTTGTCTGCTTCGACGATCGCCTTATTCGCGTTGTAGTTACCAACCGCGTTGTCCACGTCCTGTTGGGAGACAGCGTTACGCTTTAACAGGCCTTGGTAGCGGGTCTTGGTGACGGAGGCCAGTTCCAGGTTCGCCTGCGCGGTTAACAGGTTGCTGCGGGCTTGCTGGAGTTGCTGGTCGACTTCCGGTGTTTCGATCACAGCAAGCAGCTGCCCTTTCTTGACGCGTGCGCCAATGTCGAAATACCACTTCCTTAGATACCCATTCGTACGAGCATAGATGGGTGAACTGATATATGGCTGCACGTTTCCCGGAAGAATGACTTCGTCGGCTGGCGCAGTTCGTTTTGGTGACACGACTGATACGGCGGCCAGGGCAGCCTCAGCGGTCTCCGTGTTGAGCGCGGCACGGGCCTTAACTCGGGACCAGATGCCCGATATCAAGAGTGCGGAGACGACGATCAAGGCAATTAGTAGGACCAGCCAATGTTTGCGAGGGCGCTTCCCTGTTTGCTCCGCAATATTTAGCGGGAGCACCTGCTCGTCCGTTTGTCGTCCATCTTCAGTCTGAGGCAACATGAAATAACTTTCCATCGCTAAGTACCTGACGTCGTTGTTTTGGATTGGACCGAATGTTGGCGTGAACCTTGCAGAACGCTGAAGAATGCCGGAACAAAGAACAGCGTTGAAACCGTCGCGAAAAGCAATCCGCCGATGACTGCCCGGCCTAGGGGAGCATTCTGTTCACCACCGTCGCCGAGTCCGAGAGCCATGGGCACCATGCCGATGATCATCGCCAGAGCGGTCATCAACACCGGGCGGAAACGCGTAAAGCCAGCTTCCAGCGCGGCGCTCACCGAATCCATTCCTTCGCTCATTTTCTCCGTCGCGAAACTCACCACCAGGATGCTGTTTGAGGTTGCAACTCCCATGCACATAATCGCTCCCATGAGTGCCGGCACGCTCAGATTGGTGTGGGTTATGAACAGAAACCAGGCAATGCCGGCCAGCGCCGCGGGCAATGCGGAAATCATGATGAAGGGATCCAGCCAGGACTGAAAGTTGACCACGATTAGTAAATAGACAAGCACGATTGAACCCACGAGTCCGCCTAGCAGACCGATGTAGGAGGCCCTCATCGTCTGAACCTGGCCGCGCACCACGACGCGCGAACCGCGCGGCAATTGCTGGTGGGTTGCGGCAATGATCTTGTTGATGTCCCCTGCAACGCCGCCGAGGTCGCGACCTGCGACCGAGCCGAAGATGTCAATCACGGGCGCCACATTGTAGTCAGAAACCACAGCCATCCCTGTTCCTCGCTGTGTTGAGACGAGACTGGCCATGAGCGACGGAGGAGCATTTGGGTCTGTGCCTGTGATCGGAATGTTCTGTAGATCCTGCAACGTGTCTGTGCGATATTGCGGCGTTTGCGTCGCGATCTGATAGCTGACGTGATTCTTGGGATCCAGCCAGAAGGACGGTGAAGTCTGGAAGCTGCCACTGAGCGACACAAGAAGATTCTGGGCGACATCGTGGGCAGTGAAACCAAGTTGCTCGGCTTTGGTGCGTTCCACCCTCATGCGCAGATACGGTTGGTCGAAGGGTTGCTGAATCCGCAGGTCAGTCGCTCCGGAAACGTATCGGATTTTCGCGAGCAACGCGTCCGCGTACAGGCGATTTCCCTGTAAGTCATGTCCCACAACTTGGACATCAATCGGGGCGGGCAATCCAAAGTTCAGAATCTGCGCCACCATGTCGGCGGGCAGGAAAGCGAAGGAAGCTCCTGGGAACCTTTTGGGGAGGGTTAGCCGAAGTCGATGAATGTAGTCATCCGTCGGATGATGTTTGACCGACAGCGTCACAAGAATGTCCGCATCCGATGTGCCCACCGGCGCGGAATTGCTATAGGAAAGATTGATGCCGCTGTAGGGCAAGCCTATGTTGTCAATCACGCTCTGGATCTCGCCCGCCGGAATCTGTTCCCGGATTGTCTGCTCAACCTGATCGCAGAGGTTTGCCGTCTCTTCGATACGCATTCCCGTAGGCGCACGCATGTGCAGTTTGAACGTGCCGCTGTCTACTCCGGGAAAGAAATCCTGGCCGAGCCAAGGAATCAGCACCACAAGAGAGCCGACACAAAACACGAAGAACGCGGCCAGAAAGACAGCCCGGTGATGAAGGCAAATACTCAATAGGCCGCGAAAGCTGTGACGAAACTTCTCAAACGATTCCTCAAATTTCTTTTGGAGGCGGGCCAGAGGATTACGACTTGGGGTGTCCCCGGCGTGCCCTTTCTCTCCTCGCAGAAGGTACTTCGCCATAGTCGGGACGATAGTCCGCGACAGGAAATAAGAGGCCAGCATCGCAAAGACTACCGCTTCGGCAAGGGGCACAAATAGGTATCGCGCCACGCCGGATAGCAAGAACATAGGCGCGAACACAATGCAGATCGAGAGCGTAGAGACGAAAGCGGGTGTCGCAATTTGCGATGCGCTGTCCAGAACAATTTCATCCAGATTCTTTTCCGGTTCTGCCTCGCGGTTACGATTGATGTTCTCGACTTCGACAGTGGCGTCGTCGACCAGGATGCCGACTGCCAGAGCTAGCCCGCCGAGCGTCATGATGTTGATCGTTTGTCCGATCGCGCTAAGCACAATGATCGAGGTAAGGATTGCCAGAGGAATCGACGTCGCGATGATTACAGTACTGCGCCAGCTGCCCAGGAATGTGAGAATCATGAAAGCGGTCAGGCATGCTGCAATCAACGTTTCCCGGACCACTCCGCTGATGGCGCCACGAACGAAAATTGACTGATCAGCCAGCGGCGATATCTGCAGCTGGGGTGGAAGAGTCGCTTTAATCTGTGGCAGAAGGGCCTTAATGCCGGAAATCACATTCAGGGTTGAGGCGTTTCCCGCCTTTTGGATCGTCAGTAATACGGAGCGCTGTCCGTTCACGCGAACGATATTCGTTTGGGGCGGAAATCCATCACGGACCCAGGCGACATCTTTGATGTAGATCGTGGTTCCACCGATGGTTTTGATTGGAATGCGGTTCAGATCCGCAATCGTCTGCGGAGCCGCATTGAGAATCGACACGTCGTATTCTTTGGAGCCAATCTTGGAGGTCCCTGTAGGCAGGATCAGGTTCTGCACGCTGATCGCATTCACCACGTCCAGCGGTGATAGTCCTTTTGACTGCAGAGCTGTCGTATTCAGATCAACCTGCACCTGACGCTGTTTGCCTCCGTAAGGATAGGGCACGGACGTCCCCGGTACCGTGATGATCTGCGTCCGAATGAAATTCAATCCATAGTCGTTGAGTTGTGCTTCTGACAGACCCTGTCCCGAGAGCGCCAACTGAAGGACAGGCACGCTTGACGCGCTATAGGCAATGATCAGGGGTGGCGTCGTTCCGGCAGGTAACTGCCTCAGTTGGGTCTGGGAGACTGCCGTAATCTGAGCAATACCTTGTTGGAGGCTCGCGCTGGGCTGCAGGAACACCTTAACGACCGCGATTCCATACAAGGATTGCGACTCGATATGTTCGATGTTATCGACCGTCGTAGTAAGGTTCCGTTCGGTGATGGTGACAATGCGATCGGCCATATCTTGAGGGACGAGACCGTTGTAGTTCCAGATGATGCTGACGACGGGAATATCGATCGTCGGAAAAATATCAGTGGGAGTCCGAACAATCGCGAGGCCGCCCATGATCAGGATCAGGATCGACATCACCACAAATGTGTAGGGTCGCCGTAATGCCAGTCGAACAATCCACATGGAATCTATTTCCCCGTATGTCTACGATCGGCAGTCATCGATGCACCGTTCGCGATCTTGTATCGTTTTGCCTTGAGTTGATTTCCCGACGTTCACTTAGACTTCGATATTTCGACTCAGAACCGGGTGGGGACTGTGGTCGTTGACTGAACGACGACCGAGCAGGAGCGCCCGGCGCAGCAACCGGGTTAGTTTCGCCCGCGCCCGGGACATCTGGGCCTTCACAGTACCCTCGGCCACGCCTAGCTTGTGCGCTGCTTCTTTGAGGCTGAGCCCGTTCAGGCCGCACAACTGATAGGTCTTCTGCAACGAAGGCGAAAGCTGGGCTACGGCCTCCACGATATGCCCGCGCAGTTCCGCATTACGACAATGGTCTTCAGGACTCGGTCTTGAATCTGCCAGCAGCTCTGACAAGGGGTGCTCCTGCTCCTCTCCAAAGGGCTCGTCTAGCGACAGATGGGGGCGGCGTAGCCTTCTCCGCAAATGCATCCGGGCGGAATTCGTCACGATCGAGGTTAGCCATGTCGACATTTGCGATTGACCCTTGAACTGATCCAAGTGGACATAGGCTGCCAACATTGCATCCTGAACCGCATCCTCGGCGTCGGCTGCATTCCCCAGATCTCGGTAGGCACTTCTGTGGAACCGCGGCAAGTAGCGAGACAAAGCGTCCTGCATTTCCCGGATCTTCTGGTTGCGCGCGCTGCCATCCACATGCCTGTCGCTCTCGAGGTGCGTCTCTATCGCTTGCATGTTTCCTCCGGGTACGACAGCAGAAAAGCACGCCGCTTACCAATCCTTGCTTTATGAATTAGCGGCCTGTTTTCAGCGCGATGCATCGCCTGAAGTTCTCGACGGACGGTAAAGTACTCGAAAATAAAGTGGCAACCGTCCGACAGTCGACACGTCGTCGGTATATGGACACCTTCTGAGCTTCTACCGGGCTTTCAAATCCTGCTAGATCAGCGACGCTTCAATCTCCACTTGTGGGAACCGAATAGGTTTTCACAGCAATGCCCAACGAAACCGCGCGGAACCTCACTTTGGAGAGTTACGTGCTTTGACGGTTTGCGATTTGGCTAGCTGGCGAACGGCCGATGGTGGGTTCCGAAGCGGGTGTCGGTCACAGACAGCTAAAGCAGTTTGTCATTTGCGAGGTGCGTATGCAGTTCATGAGATTCAACACGGTTAGATCGGGCGCAGATGTGATCTCTGGCATTTTGAATTGTGTGTGCCCGGAGTGCGGCGGCAGGATGGGAGAGCGCGGCGAGGAGTTCAAATGCCAGGGTGAGTGCCTTACGGATTGGCGTCAAACCTGGGAGCGAGCCTCGGCGGCTCGCAGCACACGACCGAAGACCCCAAGCCGAGGGATTTAGGTTGGTCCAGACCCGGGTGAGATGGGTGCCTCGATGCGAAGACCGCATCCTTACGGAGAGTCAGGCCCACTCGGTAACCGTCGTGCGGATTCCAGAGACACATTGCGCTTCCAGCGAGACACCTTCTTTGCGGCCATTGTGGTTATTGCTCTTCGGACGTCTGGACCCTAACTTGCAGCGCGAAGTTGCGAGGAGAAAAACATCGTGGTGAAAGTCAATCTTGACGGCGTTGTCAGGGAAGCACAGACTGACGAACTTCTCATCGATCTGATCAACCGCGCGGGAGCCTCGGTTCCCCACGTCTGCTATCACCCACAACTCGGCCCGGTTCAGACCTGTGACACATGCATGGTCGAAGAAAATGGCCGACTGATTCGGGCGTGCGCAACCAAAGCCGCCGACGGAATGACAATCTACACAAAATCAGCAAAGGCCTCGGCCGCGCAGGTAGAAGCCTTTGATCGCATCCTCAGTAATCACCTTCTCTATTGCACGGTCTGCGACAACAACAATGGAAATTGCACTGTTCATAACACGACAAAGCTGCTGGCGATTGAGCACCAGAGAATTCCTTTTCGATCGAAGCCTTACGAGGTTGACAATACAAATCCCTTCTACCGTTACGATCCCGATCAATGCATCCTCTGTGGCCGTTGCGTTGAGGCCTGCCAGAATGTCGAGGTGAACGAAACGCTTTCTATCAACTGGGAGGACCCGAACCCGCGCGTGCTCTGGGACGGCGGATCCACCATCGGCGAGTCGAGCTGCGTCTCGTGCGGCCACTGCGTTACTGTTTGTCCCTGCAATGCGCTCATGGAAAAAAGCATGCTGGGACATGCTGGATTCCTTACCTCTCTGAAGAAGTCTGCTTTGAGCGGCATGATCGAAGTGGTCAAAGGCGTTGAACCGGAGACCGGCTATGGATCGATACTTCAGGTCTCAGAGGCCGAAGAGGCAATGAGGGAGCACCGCATCCGCAAAACGAAGACTGTTTGCACCTACTGCGGAGTGGGTTGCAGCTTCGATGTCTGGACGAAAGACCGCCACATACTCAAAATTGCGCCGGAGCACGGCCCGGCCAATGGCATTTCCACGTGCGTAAAAGGAAAATTTGGCTGGGGGCACATCAACAGCCAGGATCGGCTAACCACGCCGCTGATTCGGGAGGGAGACAAGTTTCGCCAGGCTAGCTGGGAGGAAGCGATTGGCCTCGTTGCGCGCAGACTATCAGAAATCAAGAATAAGGATGGAGCGGACTCCCTCGCCTTCATTTCTTCATCCAAGTGCACGAATGAAGAAAGCTATCTCATGCAGAAGTTGGCCCGAGCCGTGATTGGCACGAACAATGTGGACAATTGTTCGCGTTACTGTCAGGCACCAGCAACCGTAGGTTTGTTCCGCACGGTGGGTTACGGTGGCGACTCAGGCTCTATCTCGGACATGGAAAAAGCTGATCTCGTTATCATCATTGGCAGCAATACGGCGGAGAGTCACCCGGTCATCGCAACTCGGGTGAAGAGTTCTCATAAACTCGACGGGCAGAAGCTCATTGTTTCCGACTTGCGGGAAAATGAGATGGCAAGACGTGCAGATTTATTTCTACACCCCAAACCCGGAACCGACCTAGTCTGGCTTTCCGCGATTAGCCGCTATCTCCTCGACAACGGGCTTGCGCACACGAAGTTCCTGGATCAATGGGTCAATGGACTCGAGCAATACCGAAAGAGCTTAGAGCCTTTCACCCTGGAAGCGGCAGAGCGACTCACTGGTCTCTCCGAGCGGACGATCAGAACGGTCGCGCACATGATTGCGGAAGCAAAAGCTACCTGCATTCTCTGGGCGATGGGAGTCACCCAGCAATCGCAAGGTTCCGATACTTCAACGGCCATCTCGAATCTGCTCTTGATCACCGGCAACTACATGCGGCCGGGAACCGGTGCTTATCCGCTCCGCGGACATAACAATGTGCAGGGCGCCAGCGATCATGGGTCGATGCCCAACATGCTGACCGGCTACCAGTCGGTAGATGATCCTGAAGTGCGTCAGCGATTTGAGACTAAGTGGAAAGTAATACTCCCTTCCACCACGGGTCTGGACAATCACCAGATGGTGGAAGCGATTCATGCGGGCAAGCTCAAAGCCATGTATGTGATCGGCGAGGAAATGAGCATTGTCGATTCCAACGCCAACTATGTCGAAGCGGCATTCGAGAAGCTCGATTTCTTTGTCGTGCAGGATATTTTTTTCAGCCATACCTGCCGCTATGCCGATGTTGTGCTGCCCGGCGCACCGAGCCTCGAAAAGGAAGGGACCTTCACCAGCACCGAGCGTCGCATCCAACGACTGTATGAAGTGTTGGAACCGCTCGACGGTTGTCGACCGGATTGGAAGATTGTGCAGGACGTAGCCAACCAGATGGGTGCTGGTTGGCGCTATCAGCATCCTTCCGAGATTATGGATGAAATCGCAGCTCTGACGCCGATGTTTGCTGGAGTCAACTATGAGAGGCTGGCGGGCTACAAATCACTGCAATGGCCGGTCGCCGCCGATGGAACGGATCAGCCTCTCCACTATACGAAACGCTTCGCCTTTCCTGACGGAAAAGCGAGGCTGTTTCCCGTCTCATGGATTGGGCCCACCGATCAGCCGAACGCTGAATTTGACTTGCACTTAAACAATGGGCGCCTTCTGGAGCATTTTCATGAGGGCAACCTTACCTATCGCACGGAAGGGATTCGAGAGAAGACACCCGATGTGTTTGTTGAGGTTTCTCCTGAACTGGCGGAAGAGCGCGGCATTCAAAGCGGGACCTGGGTGCAACTGATCTCGCGCTACGGGAAGGTACGAGTGCGCGCTTTGGTCACTGACCGCGTGCACGGCAAGGAACTTTACATGCCGATGAACTCGGTCGAGAGTCCCGTAAACCGGCTGACCAGCAGCCACACCGATCACGTGACCGACACTCCTGCTTACAAGGAGGCCAGCGTTCACATGAAGGTATTAGCCGAAGTCGGCGACAGTCCATTGCCTCGGATCAATCCTCGCTTCGGTCACCCGACGCCCCAGGGCGGTGTGGAGGTCGAGCGCAAGTGGAAGCGTGCGGATTATGCGCCACCGGGAAACGGAAATGGCAACGGCTTGGTGCAGTTGCAGACGAAAAAGTGATGTGAGGAGAGTTCAATGGCTCAACCGATTCCCCTGGAAATTCCACCGCGCAACCCGCGCGCGGAGTTGCGCTCCCGATTGGAGCAGGCTCCCGAAGAACATGCAGAAGCGGTGCTAGCTGCCTACGAAGTGCTGCAGCAGTTGCACGAGCGCGGCGTGCTCGAGATCATGCGCGGTGCCCTCGCGGCCAGCGACGAGATCCTGGAGAAGGTGGTCGACAATGCCAAAACGCCCGAAGCCATCCGTGCCATCAGAAATCTTCTATTCTGGCGTCAAATTCTCGGCAGCATCGAACCGGAATGGTTCAAGGGCATCTTTCAGGCAATTCCAGAAGGTATTGCCGAGGCCACTGCAGAACGAGAGAAGCCAATCGGGCTGTTTGGATTATTGCGAAGACTGACAAGCAAAGACAGTCTGCGCGGCTTGGCTGCCGCGATTGATTTCCTGCAGGCCTTTGGTCGTCACCTGCAATCGGCAGAAAATCCGCTTCCGCGTAATTAATGAACTTTGAAAGAGAACTCATGAAAATAAGTCGTTGGGGTATCGCTGTTGCTGGTGTGTTTCTCCAGTTAGCGTTGGGCGCCGTTTACGCCTGGAGCGTATTTCGACTGCCGCTTGCGAAGCAATTCGGATGGAGCATTTCCGAAGTCACGCTGACTTTTACGATCAGCATTTTTGTGCTCGGTGTGGCGGCATTTTTCGGCGGCCTGTGGCTCAATCGTAGGGGCCCAAGAGTCGTTGCGCTCACGGGTGGACTTCTTTATGGCACTGGAGTCTTTTTGGCGAGTTTCTCCGATCACAAACTGTGGTGGCTCTATCTAACGTATGGCGTTATCGGTGGAATTGGGCTTGGATTCAGCTACATCGTACCCGTTGCGGTTCTCGTTAAGTGGTTTCCCGATCGTCGAGGACTGATTACGGGTCTTGCTGTCGGTGGGTTTGGGTTGGGGGCGCTGGTAACCGCTCCGCTGGCCACGCGGCTGATTCAAAGTGTCGGGGTTCTTTCAACGTTTGCTTATCTCGGAGTCGCATTTCTCATCGTTACCGTGCTGTCCGGTTATTTCATGCAAAATCCGCCCGACGGCTGGAAGCCTGAGGGCTGGACAGCTACTGGCACGCAGGCCTCGCGGCGATCAACCCGCGACTACACACTCGGTGAGGCGCTCCGAACATGGCAATGGTGGGCTTTGTGGCTGCTGCTGTTTTTGAATACGTCCGCGGGCATTTCGATCATCTCGCAGGAGTCTCCCTTGTTCCAGGAACTTGGCCGAGTGAGCGCGGTGGCGGCAGCGAGTATGGTGGGAGTGGCTAGTATTGGGAACGCTTTCGGCAGGGTGTTTTGGGCGTGGGCGTCCGACTCGATCACCAGACGCGCGACGTTCGCGGTCATGTTTCTGGCACAGGTCGTACTCTTTTGGACCCTTCCGGCAATCAAATCGCCTGGCGCCCTAACAATCGTCGCTTTCATCGTGCTTATGTGCTATGGCGGCGGATTTGGAACCATGCCTGCTTTCGTGGCCGACTATTTTGGATCGAAGAATGTCGGCCCGATCTACGGACTCATGCTGACTGCATGGGGCTTCGCAAGTGCCTTTGGACCGCTATTGATTGCTTATATGCGGCAGTCCAGCGGCGGCTACCGTGGCGCTCTCCACGTAATCTCAGCCATGATGCTGATCTCTGTTGTTCTTCCGCTGGTTGTCTCCCCACCTAAGATAAAGAGGCCTTGGGATCGATTGGTCCAAGCTGATAAAGGGAAACAACCTGCGGCGTAGAATCTCCTGACGCTCTCTATGGCCCACGAAGGACTGTTTTCAGCAGCCGCTTAGCTGTGAACGCGGTTGCGCTGAGATCGCGAGGCTCAGGTGTGCTTCTTAGTCGTCGCTGGGTTGTCGCGGATCCAGGTTAATGCGCGTGTCGCGACCGGCATACCCAGGGTACTGACAGCCAGCAGAGCTACGTGATCGATCTCTTCCTGCGTGAGTCCGACACTGTGGGCATTCCGAACGGCGGAGTGCGCAGCACCTTCCAGCCCGGCGCCAATCGAGAGTGCAAGTTTCACCAGACGTCGGGACTTCTCATCGAGTGGTCCCGCCTCGTGACAGCGGCTGCCTAACTCATTAAATGCCTTCCACACCGTCGGGTAGCGCTTCCAGAGGTCCTCAATAGGCTTTGGTATTTGTCGTGCCATGCCAATGCTCCTTCGGGGTTTTGCCCATCAACAAGAACTATCCCGAAGCACGTTACCAGTCCGGGTACTCCGAAGCAAGCCACGTCCGCCGGAAGTCTCGGGAGACGTATCAGGGCTCGCCAACCTGAATGATCTACGGCTTATCTTCTTCTGGTATGGGGAGCTTCTTCTCGATCTTCAAGATGTTCTTGGGTACATGTTTTCGGAAAAGACGCTTCATGTCGGGTATGAACTCGCGCAGAAGATCGTCGATCGCATCCGAACTCAGGGCCCCACTAAAGCGGTTCATCGTATCCCCCAGGTTCCGATCATGTCTCGGATAGTAACTATTTTGCAGCGCGCTGCTGAATAGCGCGCCCAAAAACTCAGATGTGTTGAACGTGCTATCGCCTTGGTCATTCTTCGTAATCACGACCCTGGTTACGGAATGCCAAACCCGAGGGAAAAACCTTCTATTCGGCGAGTAGAAATATCGGGGGTCCTGATGCAATATCGTCGACAACGCGAATCCCTGGATGAATCTGCGGGATTCTGTATTCGCCAGGGTCGCACCAAATCGTTTTCCCCACCCTTCCATACCTCCACCATAATGCGGCCACTGGCCCATGGCCTGAGCCTCCGTGGCCCCAAAGGCTGCCGAGGCGAATGTATAAGGCGAATACGTTTGTCTAAGAAATAGATCTAGCTTGCAATGTGGGGACAAAGGCGCATAGACCGATTGGGTCGCAGTGTCAGGCACTCGCAAACTGCACAAGCTTGCTGCTGCTTGATCTGACTGTCGACGCTGGTCGCTTTCGACGCCGTAGTACGCGGTGACTGGAACGGATTTCGCCGGTTCCTGTGGAACGGACAATACCTGCGCATGGCCGAGTCCGAGTGCGACCACAATCGAAATCGTCAACAGTGTGGCGTGGGTTATTGAGGTCACCTGCTTGTGTCGTCGCAGTGGTTGAAAGGGAGACACTTTGTTGCCCCTCAAAACGGAAAGCGCACCGAAAGAATCCAGCGATGTTTATGTTGGTGTGCATTCATGTCTCCAAATGTCACGTCGGTACGAGGCCTAGTCTTGCTAGTGGAAGGGTAGTACCGCACGTTGAATGAACTACGCCCGAGTCGGCATGTGGACACTAAGTCAGTACATCGACGTTGCTGGCCTTGCCTCCTGCCAAATCCTCAACAGGATGAGTTCCTAAACCTTCGCAAGACAATGTGATATCGGTTTCTAAGTCGCGGGCGCATGTGGAATTGAAACTGCATTCCTCACCTCCGAAAGGGAGGCTCAAATGAAGCCCATAAGCCGTACAGCAGTTTGGAGCGTGCTCTTCCTGGTGTCATTGGGAACCGCGCTCGCGCAGCAGGTCAAAACCGACTTTGATCATCAAGCCAATTTCTCTCAGTACAAAACCTACTCCTGGCAGACAATCAAACCAGCGAATTCTCTTTGGGACGCGCGGATCAAGAGTGCCGTCGATGCCCAATTGGCAGCCAAGGGCTGGACTCAGGTCGACAGCGGTGGCGACGTAGCCATCGTGGCGATTGGCACATCACATACCGAAAGGACGCTTCAAACCTTCTATGACGGTATGGGCGGAGGATGGCGTTGGCGAGGATTCGGAGGAATGGGCGAAGCCACAACTACGGAGCAGGACTACAAAGAAGGAACTCTCGTTGTCGACATGTACGACGGTAAAACCAAGCAGTTGATCTGGCGCGGGAGCTCGGAGGACACTGTGTCCAACAACGCCGACAAAAATGAAAAGAACTTAGATAAGGGCGTCGCCAAGATGTTCAAGAAGTTCCCGCCCCAAAGCGCGAAGAGCTAGAAGTTCTTGTCGTCGGGAGAGGCGGAACAGACTTCAGAAGGGGAGAAGAATGAAAACGCGCAAACTTGGTAACTCCGATCTCCACATCACCCCGGTCGGCTATGGTGCCTGGGCCATCGGCGGCGCGGGGTGGCAGTTCGCATGGGGGTCGCAGGATGACAGCGATTCCATCGCTGCCATTCATCGCGCGCTCGAACTCGGTGTCAACTGGATTGACACGGCGGCCGTCTATGGCCTGGGGCATTCTGAAGAAGTGGTGGCGCGCGCCCTGAAGAGCTGGCCTGGCCCGCGGCCGTACGTTTTTACTAAGTGCGGCCTGCGCTGGGACGCAGATGGCAACGTGAGAAAAGTGTTGAACGCTGATTCGATCCGGCGCGAGGTCGAAGACAGCCTCCGTCGCCTCTCGGTCGAGGTCATTGACCTCTACCAGATCCACTGGCCTCCTGACCCCGATTCAGCCGAACTCGAAGAAGGATGGTCAACTCTCGCCTCCCTTCAACGGCAGGGCAAAGTACGCTGGATTGGAGTTTCCAACTTCGCTGTCCAGCAACTGCGCCGCGCACAGGACGTAGCTAGCGTCACTTCCCTGCAGCCTCGCTACTCGCTCGTGCACCGCGAGGTCGAGGACCAAGTTTTGCCTTATTGCAACCGGGAAAACATCGGAGTCATCGTTTACTCTCCAATGGCTTCCGGCCTGCTGACCGGCGCAATGACCCGCGAGCGCGCAGCCAAACTATCTAAAGACGATTGGCGAAAAACTCATCCCGACTTCACCGAACCCAATCTGTCTCGCAATCTCGCACTGGTCGAGCACTTGCACCAGATTGCGAGACGCCACAACAGATCCGCTGGAGAAGTCGCAATCGCCTGGACCCTACACAACGCCGCCGTCACAGGAGCCATTGTTGGCGCCCGCAATGCACAGCAGGCAGAAGGAGTGATGCGCGCCGGCGAGCTTCGACTCACTGATGAAGACGTGAGCGCGATCGAAACCTTCGCGGGTGAGACCGCGGCGTGAATCGATACAGTTCGACGAAAACAGCCGGGGGGCATTCGAGGCGGGGGTGAGCAGAACATGGTGAACGAAGACAAGATGACCGTGAACACAGCCCTGGAGCACTATCTCAAATCTGGCCAGCACTTCGGAGACGGCGAGAAATTCTACCTCTTGGGCTTCGAAGCGGCTCTGCACGCCAGAAATCGCTGCAAAGAGTTTGATCAGATCGCGTCCGAGATGGCGAGCGACTTGGAAGAATTGCAGCGGCAATATCCAGGGACCGCGGTGGAAGAGCCCTTTGCGCAGGGATTTCAGCGAGGACGGGAATACTACCAGCGCCTCTGCAACGAATCCAACCCGGCATGACCCCGTGGCCGAAATAGTAACTTGAAGCTCCCTATCGCTTCTTCGGGCGCCGGCTTGTTGAATCCAACACTTTTCCTCAGCTTTTGAATCTCGATGATGTCCTTCGATTGACATACTGTCACGCGGCGGGCGTCATTTCTCCAGGTTTTTGACCTCAAAAGTTCTTCCGACTGAAAAACAACTCCCCAGTCGGTGCCGGCGCACTCCTCGCCCAGAAATCAGTTTGGAATGCCACTTGCTGACGCCAAGGAGTATGAAAGCGGAGACGCGTGACGGAGGGCCGAGGTTGTGAGCGAGATGGTTGATTCTTCGGGTGTGCACTACGCAGTAATAGCAGGGCTTCGCACCGAAACTGGTCCCGAGCGCCTTGTGATTGCGTACCCGAACGAGGACTCATTGCGCGACCTGATCGCGGCACGCTCCATCATCGCGGTTGGCTTCTCCTCGCGAGAGGAGGCGGCAGCGGGTCGTAACTTTTCCGTGAGACCTGCTGCTACCTCGTACGAGCCGTTGCGCGAAACAATAGCAGCGTGGAGTCAAAAGTGTCTGCAGGTGTTCAAATTGGCAAACCGGCGAGCAGAAATTGGTTCAGCCTTGCGGAGGGCCGCTGAGTTCTTCGTCAGTTCCTACAACGACTTTGCGACAACGGCTCTCGTCATATTTTCTTCTGCGAATGCCGTCTCAGCAGTAATCAGGATAGCGCTCGGCAGTTCCGTCTGATTTGCTTCGGTGACTCGTCCCTGCTCAAAAGATCTGAGCTACGGTGCAAACCTTTTGATATTGGAGTAATAAACAATGAATGTTCGGAACAGCCGGCCATTGTTTGTTCTTACACAGATGGTTGTTCTTGTCATAGTGACGATGGCAGTGGCCTCGCAAGCAACAGGACAGGCAAGAACAGGCGAGACTGTCATCCAGAAAGCTACGGAACAGTTTGAGGATAGTCCCCTGACAATCACTTCACTGAGCCAGGGTTTATACGTGTTCTCAGGCGATGGAGGCAACGTTACAGCGATCGTCGACGATGGCAGCACGCTATTAATCGACAGTGGACTGGCTTCTAGGATTAGTGAGCTGAGCGATGCAATCTTCCGAACAACGATGCGCCCCGTCACTCGATTGGTGAATACACATTGGCACTTTGACCACACGGGGGGGAACACCTACTTCGGCTCGTCGGGCGTCACCATCATCGCTCAGGAGAACGTTAAAAGAGAGCTCTCGTCCGCAGAAGACGTTCCCTTCGTTGGCTTGCGCGACGGTCACTATCCCCCGCAAGCTCTCCCAGGACTAACCTACCAAAGCAGCCTGACTTTGCATCAGGGTTCTCGACTAGTGACATTGGAGAACTATGGGGCTGCACACACGGACGGCGATACCGTTATCTATATCGCTCCCGCAAACGTAGCTGTCGTAGGAGACATTTTTTCGAATCACTTCTATCCCATCATCGACCTGTCATCGCGGGGATCAATCGATGGCATGATCCATTCAATTGATCAAATTCTGGCGCAAACCGACGAACAGACAAAGATCGTTCCCGGACATGGCCCGGTGACCACGCGAGCCAATCTGAAGGACTATCGTGACATGCTGGTGCAGGTTCGGCACAGGATTAAGGATCTCATCGCAGCTGGAAAAACGATGGATGAAGTGGTCGCGGCCATGCCCACCAAGGATTTCGATGCCCGATGGGCCAGTGGTTACGTGACTCCCGAAGCCTTCACGAAAATGGTATTCACCAGCATGGCTGGCACGAAGGCGAGTTCTTAGTTGCATTACCGCGATCGGTTCGGGTAAAACGGGCGATTCCCCAATGCATGTTGCTCAGAATTCCAGTTTGGACGCCAGCTGGATTCAACGCGGGTCGCTGATTTGTTTCTTTGACTGCGACATTTGTCCACTTCGCGGATGACTACTTCGCCCTCACAAGTAAGCGCTAAAATGGATGCCTCCATGGAGAGAGCGCACAGCCATAGCCGAGCCATGATAGCGTTAGGCATCCTGCTAGCGTGCTCCACTTCTGCTTCCGCATTGGACCCATATCTCGATATCAGTCAATACGCGCACAAGTCGTGGAAGATCCGCGAAGGGTTTTCCAAAGGCAGGGTCACCTCAATTGCTCAGACACCCGACGGTTATCTCTGGCTGGGCACGGAATTCGGCTTGCTTCGCTTCGATGGCGTACGGAATGTCTTATGGGACCAGGCTGCGGGCGAGCGTCTCCCCAGCCACTACATTCGGAACCTGCTCACTGCACGAGATGGGCGTCTCTGGATTGGCACTTACAAAGGCCTGGCAAGCTGGAAGGATGGCAAGTTGTCGGAGTATCGGGAGCTTGCTGGGCAGACTGTTGATGCGCTCCTTGAGGATCGTGAAGGCACGGTATGGGCTGGTGGGTATGCGGGTTCCATTGGAAAACTATGCGCGATTCACGGTGGCAGCGCCCAGTGTTACGGAGATGACGGCCGTCTCGGCCTGTGGGTGGCATCTTTGTATGAAGACAGCGGAGGAAACCTTTGGGCGGGAGCGCAGACTGGGCTGTGGAGATGGAAGCCTGGTCCACCGAAACTCTATCCGACGCAATATCCGGTGATCGGCACCTCCTCCCAAACGCTGAATGAGAGCGGCGACGGCGCTCTCTTGATCGCCACCCAGGACGGAATCAGAAAGCTCGTTGACGGGAAGGCCGAGGAGTACTCGCTTCCAGGTACCGGGCCGCGGTTCCAGGCGGCCAGGCTGCTCTGGGACCGCAATGGCGGTCTGTGGATCGGAACCCCAGACCGAGGCCTCTTGCATGTACACCAGGGAAGGACAGATGGTTTTACGCACTCTGACGGTCTTTCCGGTGATTACATTAACAAGCTCTTCGAGGATCGTGAAGGCAATATTTGGGTCGCCACCCTTAATGGCCTCGACTCCTTTCGCGACCTCGCCGTGCCCACGATTTCCGTGAGGCAGGGTTTGTCTAATGCCATCGTTTGGTCCGCTCTCGCAGCCGGGGACGGCAGCGTCTGGCTTGGCACTCCTGACGGTTTGAACAGATGGAATAACGGGCAGATCACGATTTACCGGAAGCGAGGCTCACGGACCGGGGGCGGCAGCACTAAACAAGAACGAGAACTCAATGTGCGCGAGGTGGTCGACAGTGGATTGCCCGATGACGGTGTGGAGTCGCTCTTTCAGGACGACCGCGGGCGAATTTGGGCGCTCACGGAGAATGGAGCTGCCTACTTCGAGAATGGCCGGTTTATTCCCGTAAGGACAAGCCCTACCCACGTCGAGAACGGCGATCCGCGCCAACGACACGTCACCACCGTGTTGGGATTGGTTGCGCCTGGGGGACAGTTGCATTCCATAACGGGGGACAGTTCCGGGAACATTTGGATAAGCGACCAGCATCAGGGCCTTTTTCATTTGCTTGGTAGGAGTGTGGTCGAACGGATCCCTTGGACTAGGCTGGGCCGAAAAGACTGGGCTATGGCTCTGCTCTCTAGTCCCGTGCCCGGGGGTCTATGGCTTGGATTTTCGCAGGGTGGCCTGGCGTATTTCGAAGATGGTAAGGTCCGCGAATCATATGGAAGCGTTGATGGACTAGGTCAAGGTATTGTCACCAGCCTGAGCTTGGATTTGGATGGTACGCTATGGGCCGCAACCGAAGGTGGGCTAAGCCGCGTAAAAAATGGCCGGGTCGCCACCCTCAACAGCCAGAACGGATTACCCTGCGATACGGTTTTCTGGATGATGCAAGACGACGCCCATTCATTCTGGCTGTACATGGCCTGCGGCGTGGTGCGCATAGCAGGAACGGAGATGGACGCGTGGGTCACCGATCCAAAGCGGACGATCCAGAGCACGGTTTTCGACAGTTCTGATGGAGTGAGGGGCCGTGCCCTCACTACGGGCTACACCCCGCTTGTTACCAAGACGGTGAATGGAAGATTGTGGTTCTTGCCTCTCGACGGCGTGAGCGTCATTGATCCGCGTCACCTTCCTGTCAACACACTTCCGCCGCCGGTGCACATCGAGCAAGTTACCGCGGACCGCAAAACCTATTGGTCGAATCTGTCCGGAGATGCATCCTCTTCACACCCGAGCCTGCCGTCGCTGGTTCGCGATCTCACGATCGATTACACGGCGCTGAGCTTTGTCGCGCCGGAGAAGGTTCGTTTTCGTTATAAGCTGGAGGGCCAAGACCCGGACTGGAAAGAAGTCGTCAATGACCGAGAGGCGCATTATTCGAATCTTGCTCCGGGCAACTACCGCTTCCGCGTGGCCGCCTGCAATAACAGCGGTGTGTGGAACGAGGCGGGCGCATTCCTGGACTTCTCGATCGTCCCGGCCTACTACCAGACCACGTGGTTCCGAGTCTCGTGTGTGGCCGCTCTTGTGGTACTGCTCTGGTGCACCTACCGGCTTCGCGTCCGCAGCATCCAGCAACGTTCGGAGCAACTGGCTTTGATTAACGCGAAATTGGAGGCCCAAATCGCAGAGAGGAAGCAGGCGGAGCAAGCGCTGCGTCAGGCCCAGGCGGATCTCACATACGCCAACCGGGTGAGCAGCATGGGAGAGCTGACTGCCTCGCTGGCCCACGAAGTCAATCAACCGATTGCAGCGGCCATTACCGACGCCAATACTTGCCTGCGCTGGCTATCCCGCGATCATCCCGATCTGGAGGAGGCGCGCGCAGCGGCGTCAAGAATCGTACAAGACGGAAGGCGTGCGGGCGAAATCGTCAAGCGAGTCCGCCTGCTCTTCAAGAAGGGTCCTCTGCAACGAGAGCTGATCGACCTGAACGAGATCATCCGAGAGATGATGATTCTCCTGCACAGCGAGGCAATGCAATTTGCCGTATCCGTTCGGACGGAACTCGCTGCGGATCTCCCTCAAGTCACGGGAGATCGCGTACAACTGCAACAGGTGTTGATGAACCTCATCCTGAACGGCATCGATGCGACGAAGGATGTGGATGTTATGCGCGAGCTCACCATCCAGTCGCAGCGCGGTGAGGATGATCAGGTACTGATATCGGTCAGCGATACTGGCGTGGGGCTTCCACCCCAGCAGGCGGACAAGATCTTTAATGCGTTCTTTACCACCAAGACCCACGGCACAGGGATGGGTCTGCGGATCAGCCGCTCCATTGTTGAATCGCACGGGGGCCGCTTGTGGGCTGCCGACAATCCTCCGCGCGGCGCAAGATTTTGTTTCACATTACCCACTAAAGCCGAAGCACACGACTCAGTTGTGTCGGGAGATCGCACAGGACCTGCTGACGGCCTCCACGCCAACAACCGGCGGGTTGAGTCTATGAATCGTGAGACGGAGTCGTGATTCTGCTGGAGGAATCTCCGCGCTCTTTCAGCGCAGACCTCAAACCACGAATACCTTCTCCGATTCCTTTACCCAGTTCCGGCAGTTTCTTCGGTCCGAATACAAGGAAGACAATTCCAAAGATCACCAACAGATGTGTGGGTTGCAATAGTCCTTCGAACATAGACTCCTCCTAATCTTGTGAGTCACAAACATCGCATTCTTGTGGCAGACGCCGCCCGCGTACTGGAAATGACGGCGCCTTTCCGACTGCAAATTTGTCGCCGCCGCTCGCCTTGAACAACTCCAGAACATAAATTCAGTATCGCCCTATTTTCCACATGGTGACCCGCGTTGGCCGGAACGAAGCGTATGTCGTTAGCGTTGAAGTCCATCATCCGTGCCGACCCAATTTCACCCAAGATTCGTGCGAGAACCAGTCTGTGCTGCTCTTTCCAAGGCTCTAAGGCGAAGAGCACCGTTCGCCAGCATTGCCCACGCCAGTGCCCTCATATCCGGATCCATCGAAGTCGCGGCCCTTACAAGCTCCTTACCTGCCTCCGGCTGTCCGAACCTGCACCACATCACTCCACAGAGAAACATGTAATCGCTGTCCATCTCCGTCCTCCTGTCCAGCCGCGTGTCGGGTCAGTAGTATTTGGACCCGCGAGTCGTGAGTTCACTCAAAACGTTCGCATGCAATCATGCTGCCAAACACAAATATCTAAAAACGACCGCCGCACTCGCCTTTGCGTCGATGGCAGTGCCGATATGGGGACGCGGGCGAAAGTCGTTATCTCGCGCCGACTCTAAACTGTGATGTAGGTGTAATGGCCTTCGGCTTGAAGAATTGCAATCGCGGCGACCATGGAGGCTACGACAAGGACGCCTGGCAAGGCGTGCGCAAGCATGTCCTTCACCACATCTTCCGGCGATTGCGACAGGTTGCGATGAGAGATGAGGACACGTACCTGTTCTTCCAGGGCGGTATGGCAACTCAGAAACTGAGCGCCTCTCGATTGCAAGCTTTGCATACTCGTGTCCTGATAGAAGGAGGTCGGATCGTCCGGACTTTTGGGTGCAGACTCTTGCTTCGGTCCACTTTTGCTGTTGTAGAAGAGGTTTTTCACCGCAGGCTTTCCGTTTGCCGGGTCAGTCACCTTCAGCCACTCGCCGATCTGGTACTTTTCCCAGATGTAGTCGTCGTAGTTGAGCATGTTGGCGGGGCCATGCAACGCGGCCGCAATCTTGACTTGCGCTTTCGCCACGCCGAAACCAAATTGCAGGCCATTGAAAGAATTCTTGATGTTATTCAGGAATTTCCCGTCGCCAATCTGCTTGACATCGTAGACCTGTTTGATTCGCGCTGGATCGCTCACGAGTTTTCCGAACTCGGCGACTTTCCACTCTGAAGCTTTCCATACAAGCTGGCCCTCAGTTATGGCGGGCGCGGCGCTGAACAAGCCGACTGTTGTGAAGCCCGCTACCGCGCGAGACAGTAACGATCTACGGGTTATATTTTTCATGTCAATCGCGGCCCGGCATCGGTCTCCAGTTGAAACCACCGGTCGCGCGTCTACTTGAACAGGATCTTCGCCATCATCCCTTTGTCCTCGTGGATGCGTAGATGGCAATGAAATACCGACATACCCCTGATGACCGGGTCGGTGAAGTCCAGAATGACATCCACGGAACCGCCATACGGAACATTAACCGTGTCCAGCCACGCTGGCACGGGGAGTGGCGCGCCGTTCTGTGCATAGGCCAGGAAGTGAACCTGGTGAATGTGAAAAGGATGCAGTTCGCCGGTGTCGTTGACGATACGCCAATGCTGATATGTACCCACACGAGCGGTTGTCATCGGACTCGCGTCGGCCGAGTACTTTTGGCCGTTGATGTAGAAACCGTTCTTGTCCTCGGTAAAGTTCACAACAAACTCCGGTGCAGTTCTCTTTAACGCCTCAACGTCGACTGTTTTATAAATCGGTGGCCGGCCGTCCAACGGATGTGCCTGCCCCGTCGCTGAGTTCCCATCGGCTTGACCGGCCCAAGGCGGCACCAGATCTGCCAACACCATCTCGGGATTGGGGTCCCCAGCCGGACCCGTATCCACGCAAAGTGTTCGCAGTGTTCCGTGTGCGCCCGAAGGTGGTCCGGTGACGATTGCTTCGAGCCGGCCCGCGGGCGCGACCAACAGGTGATCAACAGTTTTAGTGGGATATTTTGGGTCGCGGTAGGCCAGCGGCATCCCGTCGAGCGCTACAACTTCAAAAGTCTTTCCATCTAGCTGCAAGTCCAGGTAGCGATCCGGTGAAGCGTTCACGATGCGCCAGAATTGCCGCTCATTTGGTGCGATCTCAATTCGTGGCCGAAGCACTCCGTTCACTGTAAAGATTTCCTCAACTTTCTCGGCCTCTCCCCCACATCCCTTAGCTGGGATTTCAACATCGTGCTCGAGCGCGGCGGCATTCGGATCGTGCTCGATGGAGCGGCCGCGCACAACGAGCACACGCTCGCGGAGTCGTTCTACCTCAGGGACATAGCGCCCCATTCCCTCCAGAACAATCGCTCCCGACATTCCGTCCAGCACTTGCCGATGACTCTCTCCATGAGGATGCGTGTGGTACCAGAACAGCCCGGGCGGATGATCGCGTGGAATGCGAATTGAGTAGTGCAGAACCTGGCCGGGCTTGGCCAGCATTGTTAGCACGTCATCTTGCGGGGCATGCGGGGAGATGTTGAGTCCGTGAAAATGCAAGTTCGTCATGTCCATGCAGGGATTCACCGCGCACGACTCGGTAGACTTGGAAGGAAGTTCATTGATGTACGTGATTTTGAGAATGTCCCCTGGCGACGCGCGGATGACCGGCGCGACGGTCTTGCCATTGAAAGCAAAAGCATCCTTCCCGTTTTCATTGACCGCGTGAAGCGTGACGGATACCACATGATTCTTCGCGCGAACTTGTGGAGGTTGCGGCAACGAAACGCTTTGCGCGCAGGAGAACGCAGAGAGAGAAACTACGCCAATAAGGAGTGGCAACTTTGACGTCATGGTGCCTGTTCTTCTCTTCCCTTCGCCTCTTCTGTCGGTGCAGCTGATAAGAGTTCAGGTCGAAGGCCCACGCCTTCGACAGACCGCGATTGCAACGCCATTCCAACCAGCGTAGCGATGAGGACCGCGGGATAAAGTTGTCCGATGAGCGCTTCAGCAGTCGCCAGCGACCGCGCAATCCGATGTACCGGATAAGCGTCGCCATAGCTAACGCTAGTCAAGGTGGAAAAGCTAAATTGGACTAAACGGCTCGGCTCGCTTGTGGGGAGCCCGCCGATGAATTTCTGAAAATGGATCGCATCTGGGCGCTCCTCCATGAGCAGCTTATATCCGTACGCCCAAGTAAGACCGATCAGTACGTAGGCAGCGACTCCACCCATAACTCGGTGTACGCTAACGGGCCCGGGGCGAAACGTTTGCCTAAGGGTCATTACGACCAGGATGGCGAGCCCGGATATTTTGAGCGCTGTGTCGCATCCCCAGTGGCCGAACGAGGGTTTGAATTCAACGACGAGATCCGCAGCGAACTCGAGTACCGTGAGCGCTATGACGAGATACATCAGGATCGTTTTGCGAACGGTCGCGACCGCCCCTGAGAACAACATGAGCGCGAACATTAGACCGATCCCAATTCGCCCAAACCGTGACAACGTCACCATGGGAACAAAAATGGTCGCGATAATAAGAAACGCCAGAAAGAAGCTTAATCCCCGATCTTCAACCCAAAACGGAAACACTGGCACATCCGGATTCGTCTGATTTTCTTGTGGTCGCATGTTCGTCGAACAAGATACCTTTCGGGCTGCAGATGCACGCAGGTGGAAGCAGCGCGCGCTATCAGCGTGATGTTCCTCCGCAGGTCTCGTCCTTCATACCGCCCGGTGCCAACTCGACCCAGTCCGAGCTTTCATGTGTGGGGCAAGCGTCTTTGTTTCAGGTCCGAGGTCTTTTTCAAAGACGATCCCCTTCCGTGAAACTACAAATGTCTTGACGCCAGATGACTGGTATTCAGCAGGATAGGCAATCAAAGTCAACGCTTTCTTGATTCTGCCCTCGCCCGTTCCTGCGGATGCGTTAGTCTCAGTCACGACTCGAAAGTAGTACCCATGAAAAGGACTGGAAGCTTTGTTGTCGTTACTTGCTGCCGCTGTAGTGGCCAGGCTCTCGGCGTATCGGGTGATCGCATCCTCGCTATCTGCCTTTGCGTCGCTCGCATTCTTTGCCATGGCGAATTCCTGACACACTTCAATGGCAGCAGCCTCGTTTTCTCCGATTCTGCGGAATAGGATCTCTTGCTTGCCGCGGCCAGAGTCGAAATGCCATTCACCGTTGTTGGCGACCAACGGGACGGGGAAAGGCCAGTTCTCTGCGCCGATATATAGAACTGTGCTTCCGTCAGGTTCCTGGACGAGACGGTGCATTTCCTTATATTTCTCGCCGAACTGCTCGCGCTCCAGCTTGTCCTCGACCTCGTCGCTGGATGAGGTCACTTCCTTTCCTCCTCCGAGGATCGCCTCCAAAGTCTGCTCATCTCCATTCTGCACGGCCTGAAAAAGAGCGTTGCTGGCTTCTCCCGGAGAGGAGAACGTCTTGGGCTGCGATGTCTGACTAAGGCTCAATTGAGCCTGCCCAATGCTCAACAGAGCCAAGGCCAGCCCAACAAACATCCCGCTAACCGGCTTGCGATGAAGTGTCGCGGTTTTCAAATTTGTAATGCGCATGATCTTGTTCTCCGTATCGTAACTTCCTGATGTAGAAATGGACCGATTCACCGGTGTCCGCCGCCGCCATGAAAGCCGCCGCCCCCGTGAAAGCCACCTCCATGGAATCCTCCACCGAAGCTCGATTGTCCACGTGCGGAAAAGCCTCGAGCGGCCCCACCATGGTTAAAGCCGCTGAACGCTCCAGAGTGTGTCCCTCCCTCGGCATGCGTCCCTGCGAATCCGTGCTGCGGTGATCCGTGGAAACCCGGATTGCCGCCGTGAAATCCACCGGCACGATTGAAGTGGTCACGGTTCATGAAGACTCTGCTGTGGGATTCGTAATGGTGGTTGTCGAAGCGAATGTCGTGATGATGCCAGTCATATCCCCAGTGGTGCCAGCCCCAACCGAACCCGCCAAAGAAGCCAACTCCAAAGCCGAAGCCAAAGGCGATTCCAGGTCCTTCCAGATACAATCCCGGATACCAGTACCAGCCCGGCCACACACCGATGGGATCTCCATAGACGAGCCATGGATCATACTGAGGCACATAAACAACGTCAGGCTCCGCCGGCTCGATCACAATGGTTTGCCCTTGCTTGCTCACCTTTTCTTGCGAGGTGCTCTTTAAGTTCCCCGCCTTCTCGGCCCGGTCGCGCATCGCCTGAACGGCGTCCATCACTTGTTGCTCTTGGTGGACGTAAGCGTCGCCCATCGAAGAGGTCCACGAGAGATTTTTGTCCATGTTGGCGAGCACAGATGGAAACTCGATCAGAGCCTTTACGCTCGGGTCCCATGGTTGCTTATCGACTTCTTTCCCTAACTCCTCGCTCTTGAGCTCTTTGTGTTGCTCCAACCAACGGTCTGCTTCGACGATCTGGTCGGGGTAAGTTGCTGCTGCAAGGATCTGCGCGACCAGTGCGTCCGGATATAGGGCGATTGGCGCAACCAGTTGCTGCAACTGTTCTGGCGTCTGTTGTGCGGCTTGAACCGGTGGTGGCGTGGAAGACTGGTCTGCCTGGGCGGCGAACCCTCCCGAAGTCGTGGCCAGCATTAGACACCCAGAAAGAAAAAGGGACAGACTCTCTTTTATGAGTTTCACAATTGATGCTCCTTCGACATCTCACCTCGGCGTTCGCGTCTTTCTAGTCGCGAAACGGGCCGATCTACTCGATCGTTTTCAGCTGGCCAGGCCAGCGGCGCTTCCCCGAGCGAACTGCCGAGCCTCGAGCGGACAGGCCAGGTGATCACATTGACACGCGATCTCAACGTCTTCACTTCCTGCGTCACGACAGATTTGCCCGCAGTATTCTTCTCCATCCGCCACGTCGCACAGGCACGGAATATGTGCACACTTTCTCATATTTTGTTTCGCCATTTTCTTCTCCTCTGCTCCCATTCCTATCCATTGCATCCCGATCTCCAAACCCCAACTCGATCTGCATCGGGCTTTTGCAAGGTTTTGTGCACGCGGTGAATGTCAGCGATGTTGTAAGTGTCGGCAGGCTGATAGCAGCGTCGGTATTTGGACGGCGCGGAAGTAGCCTCTTCAGTGATTGGAGTGAAAGACGCAGGGAACCCTGTGATCTCAGTTCTTTTTTCATTTCTTGTCTGGAATGAAACGTGCACTCGCCAAAAGGAGAGTGAGGTCAGAAATGGAAGGTCAAGTATTCACATTTGCAAGTTCGCCTTTTGTCCCGGTGGCCATTGGCTTTTTTGGCTTGGGGACCGGCTACTTCATCTGGGGTGGCCAGGCCCTGTTTGGTTTTCCGAAGAATAGTCCTGAGGTCAACCGCACAATGGGCCTATGGGGTTTCTGGATGCCTGGCTTCATGCAGTTCCTGACCGGGATCTATCTCCTAACCGGACTGACTTGGTTCAACGTCTTCGGCAAAGCAGCTCCTTTATATATGGCCGGGCTGGCCTTCACTGCTTTCGGTATTCACTGGTTCGCGATGGCCTACCGTAGGTATCTCGATTCCAGCGCCCAGCCGGATGGCTGGATGGCGATAGCATTCCTATTTCTCAGCGTTCTCGGCGCGGACGTTTTTCGGCGTGCGGGAGACATTCCCGTCATGCTCATCTTTGTCGGCCTGACATTGATCTATGCGATTGAGATTCCTACGCGCCTGTTGTCGTGGAGTCTTGGAGGGCGCATCGTCGGCCTGTTTCAATTCGTGACGGGTGTGTGGCTGATGTATTGCACTTACGCCATGACAG
>Ga0210403_10000135_pt1 | contig 82780 bp, 123 predicted proteins | sample IncBWC19MmetaG_FD_150863 | JGI IMG/M metagenome (GOLD analysis project Ga0210403, IMG submission 150863) | Forest soil microbial communities from Barre Woods Harvard Forest LTER site, Petersham, Massachusetts, United States - Inc-BW-C-19-M | ecosystem: Environmental > Terrestrial > Soil >...
ACCTTCCAATTGCCAAGATTAATTAACTCGACGGTTAGCCATCCTTCCCAGCCTGGATCAAGATGAGTGTTCATCGCAGATATACCGCACCGCGCAAGGCTTGATTTATCAAGTACGGAACCACAGATATTTGCCGGTAAGCAAAATCTTTCGACAGTGCTGACTAGCTCAGATTTTCCTACATCTATGATGCAATGCTGAGCAATTCTGCAATCATAAGTGCATGCAGAAAGACCATATGATCGTCCACTAGCAACACCGCGCTCGACAAATGGTGTAATTAAAGGCCGATTGCTTTGGCATAATTGGCGAATGGATTGGGCGGAAAGAACGGTCATGATGCGCGCTTCGCTTCCATGCGCTTCATCGCTTCGCGCATCCATTTCAGCCTGCGATAGACACGCTCGAAACTTTCCGCCTTGTGGCGCATTCCCAAATAGGAATTTCCATATTGAGCACGATACCATCCTGCAGCTTCGAAATAATCCTCTGGCTTTGGATTGTGAATTGGTTTAGAATGCTGTGGAAATCTCGCTTCAAAAAACATTATCCCATCCTTGCAAATAATATTTTGTCGTTGCCAATTCCAGCCTGGAAATGGCCCGCGTCAAGAACCACAAATTGCTTGCCAAGTTCATCATGTAGCATTCACAAGTTGGATCGCGCGCCCAAACTACGCGGCCATAAAAATCCATTTTGTAATATCCAGATATATCAATGTAATTGCTCATTTCATCGGTTCCTGCGGCTCTCCATCTCCAGCCCATATCATAAGTACTGACCAGTAGCCATGATGTCCTTCAAGCACGGCCGTGGATAACCAACCAATTGCTTCATACGAAGCTCGGCGGGAATGCGGAACATAGCGATAATATGTTACATCTTCGACAGGCGTAACAGCAGCTTCAATTGCTGATGTTCTAGCTGGCTTGGCGGTCATTAGGCGGCCCCGTAAACTGCCGTACTGGCGATGAAGCATTTTCACACTCCACCAAACAAAGGTAGAGAATTGACGGACTCAGCTTGACCTCTCTTTTTTATAGATTCCCGCCGTCTTTCGTCAGGTCCGCTCATAACTAAAGAAAGCCTTTTCTCAATATCACTAACGTACTCTAATTCTTTTTCGATAAGTATGGAATTGAAGCCCTCACGAAATGCGGCTTCGCCAAGTGTTCCGGTGCCGGCAAACAAATCGAGGCAAGTTCCGTTTTTGGGAGTGATAAGGCGGACTAAATATTGTATAAGATCAAGTGGCTTTATTGTTGGATGGCGTGATCCGAGCCTATCATCCGCGCCAGCTTTCGACGTGTAAAATATGCGCTGCACATCTTCTTGCGGAAAGCTCGCAAAGAAGTGCGCGGCAGAGCCGGAGTCGCTAAATCCGCCAAGCTTATCTTCATAATGTTCGTGTGCCGGTCTCCTCCATCCATCATTAACATTTCCTGACGTCATCCCTCGCGAATATGATGGAGGCTTTACACCAGCCGTCGGCCCGCTCTCCGGAAAGCACGCCAAGACTTCCTCGCTGCCATCGTGAAGAAGGTTGGCCGGCCAGCGGGCGTGCGGTCCTTGATTAAAATCAGTGGTTCCAGTAAATGAGCCTACTGTAGATCCAGATCCACGATGTAACCCGGCAGCCTGATGATCAATATTTACACCAACGCGGCACGCCCCTACATTTATCGCGCCAGTGCCCCACTTCAACACATTCTGCGCAATGCTTTTCTCGGATATTGGCTTACGAGCTAGACAAATCGGCTCATGTGCAGGCTTTAGAGCCGTGCCAAGACCCTCGGGAATAATCGGTTTGCCACACCGGCCACAAATCGGCCAGCTTCCCCGCGCTTGTGATCCGAATTCGTCGGATAAAGAGTCAGATTGCTCGGATGGTTGTTCGCCGGATTGTGGTCCTCGTGGTTGACGACTTCCGTTCTCATAAGAAGGAATCCGCACATCTGAGCCATCACCAATCGATGCTCCATGATGTAGCGATCCTTCCGTGCCATTTCGAGCGCCCATGTCGGCGCCTTCACATAGCGGACTCCGTTGTAATTCCCGTGCGGCCTCTTGAGCGTCACGCCACCCTTCCACGCAGGATTCCGTTCCATCGCCATTCCCTTGCCGGGACGTTTCTTGCCCTTTCCATTCGCCGCGAACGGCACTAGTCGAGCAGCATGCGCCTTCGCTCGACATGACCGGCTGCAATAATTGTTCTTGACCTTCCTTATCCACGCCAGAGGAATTGTCTTCTCCGTTCCACAAACTGGGCAAGCAACCGTCTGTTTCTGGTTGCGTGGCGATGGAATTCCAGTCTTGCGAATTGATATGAGTTTGTTCGCGCATGCCCTCGAACAAGTTTTCTCTCTCGCTCCATGTTTGTGCGTCTTCGGTTCCCACACTTTCCCGCAAACTGCGCAAGTTCGTATCTTTCGCTTCGCCATTCCGAAGCATGTCCGGCTGCAATATGGCCCGCGCAACGCCGGTGACCTGTAAGGAAGAGGCAAGCGGCAATGCGCACAAACACCTGTCGATGCAAGTATTGATGTTTTTACTTTTGGGGAATCCAACCCCAAACTGCCAAGAAAGTCGCCCCGTGCCGCGTTCTCGAAAAAGCTTTCCAAACTGTCTGCGTTGCTCATCACTTAAGCTTTCCTCGAAAACGCGATATTCAGTTTCCGAATCCTTATCTAATAAGATCTCATCTCTGATCTCAAATCCAGCATCTTCTATCGCGCATACCATTCTATGCGCCGTGCGGGTACCCCCAAATATTATCGCATAACCGCCTGGCTTGAGCACGCGCAGCACTTCTGCCCATAGTTCCGGCTGGAATGCAATGTTACCACCATCCCATTGCTTGCCCATGAAACCAGCCGCAGCACGCTTATATGGACTCACAGTACCGCCACCACCTTTATTTGACGGCAATTGTAAATTGAATTCGTCTCGTTCCAAGTTGCTCTTACCAAAGCGCTTCACAATCGACGTCAGGTGATACGGCGGGTCTGTTACGACGCTATCAACGCTATTATCTGCAAGCCCTTTGAGCACATCCCGGCAATCGCCAGCATGCAGCGTCACGCGCCCATTGAGGAATGATCGCGGCTCGCTCATTCCAGCACAGCTTTCTTAATAATGTGGATTTCCGTCTTCATGTTTGCGAAATTGCGCGTGTCCACCTCGACGCCACAAATCCGCTTTCCAAGCGCTATTCCAAGCTGCTCATCTAAAGTCAATAATAGTAGCTGAATCTTATTTTCCACAACAGCAAGCAGAGCTTGTTCATGTGGTAGCAAATCGCTCATTTCAGCATCTCGTCGATCATTGATTGCCAAGAGCACAGCACTCCGCCACTGCTCGTTTTTATCCCGGCTAACAGAACATCTTCTGGCGGCTCGCGCGTGGCGGCAATCGCAGCACGGGCAATTTGTGCTAAATATGCATCCGGATTTGCGCCAGGCAAATTCCGATCAATCGCCTTCGCGACGCGATCTACCATTTCGCTCATGATTAAATCCAATGTGCTAGCGTCACGCCGATCAAGGCTCCTATGAGGCCTGCTAACCATCCTTGCCAATAATCACTCATGATTCAGCATCCCGCGCAGGATTGCGATGTCATCGGCAAGCGTCTTGTCAGTTTCAATCAACTTAATTATTCTTTGTATTGAATGGAGGACCGTCGTATGATCGCGGTTAAACCGACGACCTATTTCCGCCATTGTGTTATTCGTCAATTCTTTCGATAGAAAGATAGCTATGTGGCGCGGACGTGCCATACGAGCATAATGTCTAACACAAACAATGTCGGCCACGCACAAATTGAAATATCTTGCTGTCACGGCTTGAATGCGTGCGATTGTAGGCTTATCGGATTGTACTTCCGGCTGATAATCAAAGGGCTGCGCCCGTGTTTGTTCGCTGAAATCGCCGAAATAGTCTGCGCTTTCACGAATACATTCTATAATGTACTTTGTGAGTAAAATTGGGAGGTTGAGATTACGCGCTTCTTCCACGCGTTCTTCGACGGACTTGATATTTTGTTGTGGTAATGGCGGGAATGCAGGCGCATGTTTCGGCTCTAGTTCTAGTCCTGGCTGTGGCTGTGGCACTGGCCGAGTATTAAGTCGTTTCCATATTTGATCGCGCCTTGCTATTAATTCGTCTAAATATGCCGAGCCGGTATGATGTTTGGATCGTACCGCGTTAAATGCACCCATATTGGCATGCCTAATTCTGACATAATCGATTGGAGAGTCGGTCATTGTCCTACGCCGATTTGCGACGCCCATTCCACCACGCCCGCAAAGCGCGCGCATGCTTACCCAGCGATTCCGAGGCGAGAAGAAATCGCTCTTCGTTGTAATCAACATCATCATCCGTCATGTTCTCTCGGAGAACATAAGAGCGCTCAACACCCTTCACTGGCCGGATTGGATATCTCCATTGCAGCTCAGTAAATAGCTCGAATTGAACATTATCGTCATCCGTAGCCTCGAATTTCTTTCGAAGACGGCTCATGGCATATTGCTTCGCATGTTCCACACATCCAGCATAAACGCACGGAACAGAAAGCCTATCAGGATCGACAATTTTCATGGCTTCATTGGCAACCCATGGCGCATTGATATGCGTCTCATCACGCCTATTCTCAATTATATTGTCAATAATTGCATATAGCTCACTCATATACAAGTTCCTTTATTGTAGAGAGCCAGCCAGCAGCGAGCGGCGCAATACGCATGACATCTTCAATCATTGTTTCGGTCATTGTAGACATGAAGAATTCAGGCGATTGCTTAAGCCAGCGACGCTCGAAATCGCGCATCATCCCGTAGAGCAACAGCGCATCGCCATCAACTGAAGACGGCTTGACAATTAGTTCGCTGACTGATTTAGTAGCTAGCGCTGTTTCGAATTGATCTTCTGGAACTTCTGAAAGCCTCTCCCATTCGGAAGCTTGCTGATGCTCTATCCCGGCATCTTCGAGTACTTTTGACTTCTGCGGACGATCCGCAGAAGTTCGGAGATCGTTTCTCTGTCCTTGCGCCTTCTCTATCTTTTTCGATAGAGCGCCAGCTTTGCGCGCCGCCCGCATTCGGATTTCATAGGCGCGCGTTTCCGCTTCGACGTTCTTGGCTACCCGCGCGGCCGCTTGCAGCATTTGCGCTTGATCATGAATGGCCTTCACTTCGTCGACCGCATAGGCGGCATCGATCGCACGGCACATAGCATCATAGCGGACGAGTTCAGCGGTCATTATATTTTGTAGCTCCGCCGGTCAGTTGGTTGATCATTGTTAGAGGCTACGGCGGCAATGATCATGGGTAGTAATTTCCTTGCCATTGGCCACCCGTGATCATGCAGTTCAGAAAGAAACATTGTAAGATCAAAGTCTGGTAATGACTTGATCTGCACAATCTCACTTGGAGATATCTCTATGCTGGTTGGTTGATCGTCCATATTTTAGCTTTCTTCCGCAGCGCCACACGAGCTTTCGCGTGCCTTGTGGCGTCATTGGATACCATCATCTAAAATGTTCGATATGAGGTGCGGATCCACGGCAATTTCGCGCATAAGAACGCACGCAAGAGCTTCGCGACTGAGCCCTCGCTTATCCGCCGCCGCAACGAACCGGTCGCGTGCTTCCGGCGGAAAATCCAAATCCAATGATTTTTCTCTAGCCTCGAGAAACGAAAGCCCGAATCGGTTTGCCCGCGCATAGACATTGCGCACACTGCAGGCGAGAAACGGGTCTTCGGCGATCCGCTTGGCGCTCCAGCCGAGGCCGATCAGAAATCCAAAGCGGGCAACCTGCTTCACATTCCACTTGGTAGGCGGATCAAAAGCCGCCGTTTTGTAAATGCCCTTACTGGGGCTGGTCATTCGGCTGCTCCCTTATGCAGAAATTTTAGCTTGGGAAGCGTGATAGGAGCTGCTTTGGCACGAGCAGAATTTGCAGAAAGGAGAGCTTTCCTTTGCGCTCTTTTGCAGCGGTCACGATAGAGATTAGGTTGTCCAGATGGGCTGGTCCGCATTCGAATGCTACAATGCCGGAAACTGTTCATTCCGCCCTCGCGGATTCGTTGGTCATGCTATTCCGCAGCCTCGCTATTGCTATCTGACGGCGGAGGCCAAATGTCCGGGCGCAAGCTCCACAGGGGCACCATACCATTTGTGATCCGTGCGATTTTTTGCGCGGTCTTCGGAGCTGGAGCTATGCCATGCTCCCATTTGTACGCCGTGCCCCTCGTGCAGCCCAGCAAAGCGCCCATTTGGGTGAGCGTGAACCCTAGCTGTTTTCGGTAGGTCGCGAGAGGATGTTCCATGCTGACGATAGTTTCAAAATTAGAAACTTATGTCAAGTGAAAACTACCGTTCAGTGTTTCTAATTTGGGTGATGACATTGGTATCCTTAATGGATACAATACAGCATGAACGAAATCTCCCGCCCTCGACCTCCATGGGTCCAGCGCTGGTATTTGAGAGCATGGCGCGAGCATCACGCCATGACGCAAGAGCAGCTTGCTGACATAATCGGCACAAGAAAATCAACCATAAGCAAGCTAGAGCGTTACCAGTTATATGGTCCAGGCCCAGGACGCCAAAAAATCAATGACGACTGGCTCAATTATTATTGCCACGCCTTAGGCATGACCGCGCGACAACTTTCGGAACCGCCAGAAAGCCAGCGCTCGATCGATGAGATTCTGCGGAACTCTTCACCCACCGATCAAACCCGCTTTCGCGCTCTGGCCGAAGCCTTCGTGAAATCAGACAAATAAATAAAAGTTTCTAAATTTGCAACTTTCCGCTTGACTTGTGTGTTTCCGTATTAGATACTCTCTCCCATATTCGCGGCGAAAGGAAGCCCTTACAGGGGGATGGAGCCGACGTTTATTCGCGGTCGAAGCGGGGAGGCCAAGAATGGCAGTAGCAGCCATAGCGGCCAAAGGCCCGTCGCGAAGAGGAGTGGAACTTGTTGTCGCTATGACCACGAACCGATCACCTACCGAAGACGAGTTGCATGATTCTATCCTGCACTCGCTCCGGTTCGTCCTTGGCGGCTTTGGTTCTAGGAATCAAATATACAACAGAGCGGTTGAGCCTGAACAAATTCATGGCTCGAGTCAGAAGAGGAAAGCTAAATATCGGTTCAATCGCGTATTGGCTGACTTGGAGAGACATGGCCTACTAGAAAACTCCAACGGGTTCCTGATCGCCAAGGAAAAACTAGAGGCGGCGGCGGCTAACCGAATATCCAGGCCCGGTGCCGCGTACGCTCGCAGCCCGGCAATCCGCGCCGCCGTAATGAAACGAGCAAAAGGCAAATGTGAGTTTTGTGGCGAGCCGGGGTTCATGGGAATCGACGGTGCTCCTTATCTGGAATGCCACCACATAGTTGCTCTCGCTAACGACGGCGTGGACCGAATGATTAACGTCATTGCCATCTGCGCGAACCATCACCGCGAGGCTCACTTCGGGAAACAGCACGACGAGATCGAAAAGCGAATGATCCGGATTGTAGAGAAGGCAGAACAATTTCGTTTGGGGCGCTGCGGTCCTCTCTCCGCTCACCCCATTTCTCCGGTATGAGCCATGTGCCGTCAACGCTCGCGGCAAGGTTACGAACTAGGCTCATGAAGCCACGTAGCCATTCACAACTAGGCTCATGGCAACGCTTCGTTGGGCGCCGGGGGATACGGAGCGCCGGGCGGTATAGGGTGAGAAGTAGCCGAGGGCGAGAAGCAACCCCGCAGGATAGCAGGCCCTGTTGGCGACATGACTATTCGCGTGCCCGGCGTTTCTATAGTGATGATGGATGATGGAAGCTACAATGACGCGCCGCCCCTCAATCGATAGTCTCTGGTACGCGCCGGTCATGGATCCGACGTCGGCTGCATGCATCGCGCTTGAGCATCGCTCGGCCGAGCTGGAAGTCATCTGGCGCGCAAACATGGCGCGGCGTGACGCCGCTGCAATTAGGCACGGCGAGCCGCAGACCTCGCATGAGTTCTACCGTGGCACGCACATCAAGAGGACGGCATGAACATGCCAGAGCCCATTTGGGAAACCATATATGCGCACGACCGCCGCGCGCATAGACATCGCTGTCGTTGCTGCAACAAAATCATCAACGCTGGCGAGCCGGTCATCATGGCGCGCGTGAAGCCACGGAGAACTTGGGCAATCCATAAAAGCTGCGGCGATCTTCAGCACAGTGTTAACGCGTACGGCCCCGTTCGGATGACATGGCGCGAAGTCATGTACGTTTGGGGTAGCCAATATCTCCGCAAATGTGGCTGGAAGATTTCCGAAGAAGCGTGGAGGGCAGCGTAATGCTCTATAACACGCTTGGTAAGCGCACAAATTACAAACCTAACATGCCATGGGGATTGGATGAACTGACATCTAGCCGACAACTTGAACGCGGGACCGAGGGAGGTGTCTTATTCGCACGCAAGGGAGACGGAGACGAGAAGGCATCCGCACGTCAATTGGTGCTTAATATATTCCATCAGCGCATGAAGTCCCGACTTCAAATGCTAACAATGCCAGGCGTTAATTGGAAGTTTGAACGCAAGCTCTTTGGTATACGCGAGGGCGATTGGATGAACAAGCCAAATCCTCAACGCACATATTTTATCACCGCAGAAAATAATCGTGCTATTTTCTCTGCTTCGCTTCATAAAATTCCTGGAATGCATAGATCAATCATTAAGGAAACAAAACCTAAGCCATTCGCCGAAATAGGTTTTAAGTCATCTTTTGCATCACATTATTTCTGCAATGTCGATGATCTTATGGCTTATGACAAATGGAGAGAAGGAAAGTTTACCGCCGCTTGGTTGGATTATACCGGCCCTCTTAACACCGAACGTCTGGACATAATCAAACGCTTTTATGATCGGCATTTGAGGCGTGGAATACTCATTGTAACCGCACTAAAGGCACGGTGGAATATGGCCACAGTCAACGCCATTGATAATGCTGGCGGTTATTTTGAATGGCTACAGCAACACCTTGATGGCGACGTTCTGCACAATATTGAGTATATGGATACCTCTCCTATGGCACAGTTTGCCGTAGCCAGGAGAGCAGTATGAAGCTTGGCACTGCAATCACAATAACTGTGCCACTAGGAACGGCAATTGGCCTCATTGCGCTTGAATGGCCGGTTTGGATTGCTTGCCTTGTGGGGCTTTCAATTTTCGGGAGAGCAGCATGAGCATCGACATAAGTTACGGGAAAAATGATGCGGAATTCGCTGCCGACATAGCTTCGATTAGCGCCTCATTCGATCGTCTTATCGCGGAGAATCGGCGCCTCCGCAAAGCGAATTCCGGGCTGCGCGTGGCCGCGGCGGTCGCACTTACTTTCATGAGTCCTACTGGACATGCTCAGGACATGCTTCGCGACGCGATTGCCAAAGCCGAGGAGGCGTCATGATTCCAATTTTCTTCTGCATGACAGTAGCATTCGCCTGCGTATTCTTCAGCTATTTCGGAGGAAGGTTGCCATGAATTTTGATTTTTTTGAAGGATACATTTTAGGAAGCATATGCACCTCAATAATCTTTTATTGTTAACAAGTATGTTGGTGAGTAGCATGATCAATGGCGCTATCTTGATCATTTGTGGAATTATAATAGGGCTCGTGGCAGCACTGATACTAGGCGCCCTAGCCGAGCCTGATAATATTGAGGAATGATTGTATGATGAGTCTGAATCCCGGCAATTAGGCCGGGCGCTGCCGGACATGCCAATCCCCGGTAGCAAAGGATGCGGGGGCCAATTCCTCCCTGGCTCCCGCATCCGAATACCGTCATGTCACGCTAATAGGAGAACTAGAATGCTACAAAAGACAAATGCCAGGACCCTTCGCCTATTGGATTTTGCGGACTTTTTAGAGAATCTTCCTGATGATAGGATTGACCTAACAAGTTGGTGCTGGCCGTTCCGCAAAGGCTGCAATACCGTGGGTTGCTATGCTGGTCACACGATCTATAGGTATGGTACGAAGACTCAAATAGCGAATATGGAATGTAATATGCGATCGCCCAGCATGGAATCGCCCCGCATGGTCGCGGAGAAACTTCTTGATCTTCGTGATACTTACTCACCAAGATTATTTACAAATCTAAGCATAACAAAAACACAGGCGGTGCAGGCACTCCGCAAGTGGGCATTCGAATGATTAACGAACCGAATCAGGCAAAAAGGAGCATCATCATATGACTAAGTCTGACCGACACCGCGCATTCGAGGGCATTCCAGTCGTGGAAGCCAAGAAGGAATTGAGGGTTTTTATAAACTCAGACGATATCAAAACGGCGATTAGAAAAGATCCAGCGCATTGTGCATTTTCAAATGCATGTCGACGACTTTTTGGATCTCATTCCGTCGTATTCTTTCGCACTGTCGCCTATGTGGAATTGCCGGACGGGAAAGGCTCTACACGCATCGAAAGATTTGCACTGACAAAAGAAACGAAGCGCCTAATTAAAAAATTTGATCGCACTGGAAAGGCTTCCATGGACGGATATGTACTTATCCCACCTTCAATCGGGTTTACTATGGATTACCGGCGAAAGATTGGTCAGGAATATTCCGCTTCCGGGAGACGCCGCGAAGTGATAGCACTTCGTACGCGTGTTAAAAAGAAAGAGGCAACTGACATTAGAAGCGGAAAGGGCATAGTACAGTTTATTATGCGCGAGAAAAAATCACTTCGGATATTATTGGCTGCATCATGATGGATGGAGCGATGATGTTTGTTTATTTCGCAATAACGGTCTCTACAGTAGGGATAACGATTGCAATCTATTTTTTGGAGGCGAAGCTTAATCGAATAGAGGAGAAGATCGATAGAATCGACGCATGGCTTGCGGAGGCACACCATGTTTGAGAATTTCATGCTTGTATGCGTAATCTATGTCCTCGCCTGGATTTTCCAAGATGCCAAATAACATCCAAACATCCGTCCGGATTTATGAGGCGATTAAGGAGCAACTTGCATTTGAGCATGATCTTTTGCCGGAGGACCAATGTCTTATCGACACGCTTGACGGGCTAACCGATTTAAATGAGCAAATCGCCGCGCTTGTTCGCGATGCGGTGCGCGCGAAAGCAATGGCTGATGCTCTCAAGATAATTATCGAGGACAATGCTTCGCGCAAACAACGATTTGAAGCCAAGGCAGAACGATTGAGGGCTTTGGCACTATGGGCATTGACCGAAGCAAATATTCAGCGCGTCGAGGCGCCCGATATGACCATCTCGCAAGTGCCTGGAAGGCCATCTGTTGTCATTACCGACGAAGCGGCTATCCCGGATGAATTCTGTAAACTCATCCGCGTGCCAAAAAAGACTGAAATCGCGGAAGAACTGAAGAGCGGGCGCTTCGTGCCATATGCGGTCTGGTCAAATCCTGAGAAAGTTTTGAGAGTGCAAACAAAATGATGCCAAGAGTTCAAAAATCGCTAGCCGAACGTTTTTGGCCAAAAGTTATTATTGGCGGTAATAATGATTGTTGGCTTTGGGCGGGCGCCAAAGATAGTAATGGATATGGGCGCATACAAGCTATTAACGCACAAGGACAATGGCGTGCACAGCTAGCAACACGGATATCTTATATGCTTGCTAACGGTGAACTAGATTCCTCGATCGGCGTTTGCCATCATTGTGACAATCCACAATGTGTAAATCCAAATCATCTTTTTATTGGATCTCAAGCCGCAAATATGGCTGATGCACAACGCAAGGGTAGGATACCAAACCGAACTACCGGACATTTCCAAGCTGTAAAAACTCATTGCCCAAGAGGGCACGAATATACCGAAGAAAACACCTACTGGCCACCAGGAAAAAATGAGCGATGGTGTAGAGAGTGTCAGCGCATGCACAACCGTAATTTCAAAAGGAAATCATCATGAAAATAAGCTCGGCGTTCCCATCAGATTACTTAAGAGCTGCCGACCTTCAAGGACGTGCTGTAACTGTCACTATGGCACATGTCAATATGGAAAAAGTTGGCAATGACCAAAAGCCAATTCTATATTTTCAGGGGAAAGAACGCGGATTGGTACTAAATGTAACAAACGCTAAAAAAATTGCTGAGATATATGGCGACGACACCGAAAATTGGACTGGCGCAAAAATCGTCCTCTACGAAGCAATGGTGGATTTTAAAGGCGACACTGTCGCGGCAATTAGAGTTCGTATTGCTCCCGCAAAAGCGAATGGACCAAGCCAAATTCAGGATTACGCAAATCCAAAGCCAAGGCCATCTCCGCCGCCATCTGAAGACGACGTTATTTATGACGACCCGATTCCTTTTTAACTAAGGACAAGGCAATGGGTCCGCTCGAAAAAGAAATTGCCGCGTACATAACAGCTACGCTCGCTCGCATTGCCGCGCCATGGACATCTGCAGCTGATTTGAAATCATGGTGGTTCAGCCAGCGCGAAAAGGACATGCGCGCATCGCTTGTGATCACCGGAACAACTCCGGAGCATAGACAGCTTTACAATGCTTTCATGGCACGCGGGAATGCGCTCGCGACGGCATCACATATTAGGGGTGGAGCTGAATGAAAGTAACCGCAGAGCCACCAATGGCGTTCAAAGCAACATTTGCCAAAATCAATCCGATCATGACTCGCGAGGTGGTTCAATTTATCTTTGAAGTGCCGACGGATGAAGCGGATGCCGCACTCAAGCTTCTTGGCGGGATGCCAAAATCGCGATCGGAGCGGTGGTGCGCTATTGCGAGGCTTGATTTAGAGCACGGTAACGGCGAGGAGAAGACAACACATAACCAACATGTGGTTGGTCGCCGTGCCTTCAGTAATCTTCCGTTCCCCCAACAAGCAGGCATCCTAAGCAAAGATGCTGCTTTTCAATATTGGATAAATGGCGGCTTTCTCTCGGAGCAGGATTGCGCGGCTGGAATCCGGAAACGTTGCGGAGTTGAGTCGCGTTCAGACCTTCAGGCCGGGACGCCGGCCGGAGAAAAATGGCTTTCGTTATTACGGGAATTCGAGGGGAGAGAGATACGGTGAGCATATTAGGCATTGGATTAACTGTCGCGACAAGCTTTCTAGCGGGCGTCGGTGTTGGATTCTATATGCTTATCATAGTGATTGGGAGATTGCTTGTTGACCCGCCATAATTTCACCAAGGCCACAATGGTCGCCAGTTTCCAACTCTGCGGGGGCCATTGCGAAGGCGTCCTAAAAACTGGAAAACGCTGCAATGCTGTTCTGGTGCCTGGACGCTGGCATTGTGATCATCATAATCCTGATGCTCTTGGCGGCCAGCCAACGTTAGAAAATGCAAGATGCCTATGCCTTGAATGCCATGCAGCAAAGACTGGAATCGATATGGCCTACATCGCGCAATCCCACCAACGAGAGGCCAAGAATATAGGTGTACCATGGCCAAAGCCATCGATTAAATCACGGGGGTTTCCGAAGGCAGAAAAGCCCAAGCGCGAACAACTTCCGCTGCCGCCGCGGAAAGTTGATGCTTATGGAGGGCGGCAATGAGATTGCAGTTAACCAACTAAACGAGGATATCAAATGAAAAAGCTTTCAGTTATCGCCGTCGCGACTCTTCTAGCATCGCCATCTTATGCCTGGCATGCAATTACTATAACTAACACCACAGATCCAGTGACGGTTGTATCAGCAATATTCACCGTCAAGGGCGTCAAGGCCCAGACATTTAATCTCGATCTTCCAGGTGGTCCTGGTTGGTTTCGGGTATTTGGTCCATTGCATGAAGACGGCGGCCCATGCCTTCGGCACCTTACTATCGTTGTCAGTAATCCATATTTCGGTGTTGCATCTCAAACAGCCGCGACAAAAATGAATGTATGTACTGAGACAGAAATTAATGTTAGCGGCGTATGGCCGGTAAGCGCATGGCCTTATGGCGGTGTTGGAACGGCACCACTAGTTATCACGCATAGGTAATCATAATGCGCGGTTCGATTAGGGCGGTTCAGTATGACCCGTGACGAACACCGCGCGAAGTGCATCGAAGTAATGGCTCGAACATGGCTCAAACGACGTGGATACGATATCGACAGCGGCGACAATCCATCTCTCGCATGGATTTTAAGACAGACAATTGACGAGCTTGTGGAGGTCTTCGATGCACTTCCTATGGCTGGCGCGCGCGTCGTGCCGGTCGAGGCGACGGAGGAGATGATCGATGCTGCCAGCAAGACCAAGCGCCCATGGGCTGACTGTTTCGAACTGATGGCTGCCGCTGGCGACCTCACCAATGATCCTGATGCAGGATTACCAACCGCCGCCGATGTGCGAGGAATCCTAAAGCCAGATGGCAAGCCATGATCCGCATGCCGCCAGTCATAATCGAAGCCCTGCCCCCTGAAATTTGCCAGCAATGCGGCAAACTGGACGAGCTGCGCCCATATGGAAAACGCCAAGACAACGGCGCCCGCCTATGGATCTGCTTCCGTTGCATGATGCTGGACGAGGAAGAGGGCAAGCGCGCATTTAATGAGCGGTTCGATGAGGAAGGTTCAGTATGACCCGTGACGAACACCGCGCTGCTTTCTTCTGGTATTGGCTTGGCTTCATCATGGGGAGCTTCAGCGTCATGGGCTCACTTGCACTCACGGGACATCTGATATGACCCGCGACGAACACCGCGCGAAGTGCATCGAACGTGCCGCATTAGCTGTGATCAAAGCGACATGGCGAAATCTCGATACAAAGCCATGGCCGCAGAAATACGCAGCCCCATACGGGGCTCTCGTCAAACTACAGAAAGCGCTTGAACAATGACCCGCGACGAACACCGCGCGAAGTGCATCGAGGCGATCGCCGACGAGCTTGAGCCGGATTGGCGAAGATTGCAGAAAATTGATTGGGCTCATGGGATCGTTGTCCTCCGCAAAGCCGCCCGTATCTTCGACTCCCTTCATGACATCGCGCGCGTTGTGATAGTAGGCGCCGTAATGAGGGCTACCATTAGGCAAGATGGTAACTTTGATGTTTGTACCAACGAGGTAGACCTCACCAACCCACCGGAGAGCAAGCCGTGATTCCTATTGCCCTTGCAATATATGCCATAGCTATAGCGATAGATCGGTGCTGGAACACACACGACAATGGAGGGTCACCAACAGGAGCGATTTGTTTTTTTGGAATAGTGATCTTTGCCATCCGCGACCTCACCAACCCACCGGAGAAGAAGCCTTGACGCCGTTCTGGGATCAGCAATCTGGGGCAGCTGGAGGCCTTCTATACGCTCTCGTATGCGCCTCGCTAATTATGATAATTTTGAGATTGTGGCGCGACCTCACCAACCCGCCGGAGGGCAAGCCGTGAGCGAAGCGTACATTTTGATCATAATAGGGTCCGGTGGCTTACATGGACTTGGCTTCACTGCGACATTCCAAAATAAAGACGCATGTGAGCACGCCCGCGCTACGGCCATGGAAACTTTCACCGGAGAATGGAAATCCGTTGTGAAATCTATGTGCGTTCCGTACGCCACCAACCCACCGGAGGGCAAGCCGTGACCAGCACATTAACCGCCGCCGGGATTGCCCTATGCACAACCTTGATAGGCAACCCAAATCCTAATTATGAAGAGTGCAGTACCGCGATTTCAAGATCGCAGCCGCCAATGGATCAATTTTACAAATCGCCATCTCTAAATGAGCACTGCCCAGACTCGATGAAGTGCGATCATGAGAAGTGGCCTGACTGCACCGCATGGTCCACCTATGATATTTTAGACGGCTCAAAAGGCACGTCCTATTTTTGCCGCCGCAACGCAAGGCTGATTTGGCTGCCCGATGGAAGATGGAGCTGGATCGTTGACAGCCCGCCGGAGGGCAAGCCGTGACCCCGCTACGCCCGCGGGATATTGCCGCCCGGTGGCAGTGCAGCGAACGCCATATTCTTAATCTCATTCGCTGGCACGACTTGCCAGCCTTTCGAATTGGAGGCAAATTGCTTCGCGTTCCCCTAGACGCCGTTGAGGCATATGAGAGATGTCACCTAAATTCAGGCTCATCAAATACCGCGGATGGTTCTATGCCGCATGGCGGGAGGACGGAGTCTCGCGCCGCAAAGCGCTCCGTACCCGCGATCGTGAATCTGCCGAGCAAACGCTAAAGTCTTTCACCGCCGCATTCGAAATCGCCAATAGGCCAGAAATTATCACTGTGGAGTATTGTTGGAATGGGTATCGCGAGACGCTTAAAGGAAGACCTGCATTTTCGACTATGGGCTTTGAAGCAAAGTCTGTTCTTCCTTTTTTTGGCTCTCTCGACGCCATATCAATTTCGGAAGACGACTGCAGGACTTACCTTGTCAAGCGCCAAGTGGCAGGCCGCGCATCTGGTACTGTATGGACCGAGCTTGGCCGACTCCGATCGGCACTGAAATGGGCAGAACGGAAAAACTTAATCGCGAAGGCCCCGGCAATCTACCGGCCGCCGATGCCGCCGCCGCGGGACTTAAGGTTGACGCGCGAACAGGCAAAATCATTTTTGACGGCCGCCAAAATGCCCCACGTCCGCCTATTTACTTTACTAGCTATGACGACTGGCGCGCGTATGAGTGCATTGTTAGGGCTCACTTGGGATCGTGTGGACTTCACTGGACGCTTAATCGATTTAGCCGATCCGGGGCGCCCGAAGACTAAGAAAGGAAGGGCCGTGGTGCCGATCAACCGGACGCTAATGGCGGCCCTCCAGGAAGCCAGCGCTGGTGCTCTGACGCCCTATGTCATCGAATGGGCAGGGCACCCGGTCAAGGAGGTCAAACATGCCTTGGCGAGCGTTGGAAGGCGATGCGGCTTGCCCTGGGTGACGGCGCACGTGTTTCGTCACTCGGTTGCCTCGTGGCTCGCGGAAGATGGGGTGAGCATGGAGAAGATCGCCGAATTGCTTGGGCACGCAGACAGCCGCACGACCTACAAAACCTATGTGCGGTTCACGCCAGATTTCTTACGCGACGCGGCCGAGGCGCTGGAGATCGACGCGTTCAAACAAGATGTGCGCCGCAATGCTAATTCTTAAGAGGCTGATAGCCGTATGTTTGGCGTCGATTCTGTTTGTCGCTTATTGGGCCGGATTTATCATCGCTGAGAATGACGCATATACTCATGGCCATAACGGCTTCGTGCATGATCCTACTGGAATACTCTTATATGTTGCAGCGGTACTCCTAAGCGTAATTTCGATACCGATTCTGGTCTGGCTTTGGGAGTAACTCTCGCGGCGCAGCCGAGGCGCTGGAGATCGGCATGGCTCACTCAATGCGGAGTGGCCGGGAGGCAAAATGAACTCGATGAAAGAACGCACCGTGCCGGAAACGGCGTCAGATGCCGAACAAATTTCTGTAAACGAAGCCAAAAGCCCTTAGATTCCATTGGGGCCGCTCCCTTGGTAAAAGAGTGGCCGCCACAGCTAACTGCGGTTTTTGACGCCGCCGTAGCTTAGGGGTAAAGCATTGCTTTGGTAAAGCAAAGACCGGAAGTTCGAGTCTTCCCGGCGGCACCATTTCTCAAACGGTTGGGTGTTCATTTTGGGTGCTGTCCTAATTTGCCGCTGGGTGTCCGAATTTGAGAGAAGTGGTGTCCTAAGTTGATTTTTGCTTCTCTTCGGATTCCTTAATCATTTTCTTGAGTATCTCGGCAGTAGCTGGCGAGACCTGTATTTCTACCCCAGAAATTTTTTCCACATGCTCAATAATAGACTTGAGACTAATGTAGAGTGTTTTCATGGCTGGGGGCGTCATGAAAACCGCTACCTGTTCTTGCATCCCCTTATTGTGGTCGGCCGCATCATGTGCTACCCCAAAACGCACACATAGATCTGCCCCACTAAACTGCATTGCAAATGCATTGCAATACACAAAGCGAAAATCTATTGCATGTGTATTTTGCGTGGTCGCTAGATATGGTTCAGACATAAAGCACCTCTTTTCGAATCCATTCCAGGCGCAATAATTAATGACGCTCTAATATCTCCAACCTTTCCAGCGATACCAAACGTATCAGACGAAATTGAAACTGTATCTAAATTTGTTCTAAACGTTGCCGAAGCGAAGATGGGCAATTTCTTCTCACACATGGGCAATGCATCACGATCGAAATTCATGACGCACAAATCAGACGTTTCGAGGTTACCAGCTTGAACGGCAATCTCGCTAAACGGAACGAAGCGAACTGAAAGTCCAACATCAAATGCCGAGGCCAGACGGCGCAAAGTTGCTATCTCAACATTTTCAAAGTCTGGATCCTCGATCGCCGAAATTCTGGATTGTTTCATGCCCGCTTTTTCAGCCAATATCGTTTGCGTCCATTCACGATCTTCGCGCATCATAAAAATTTGCGCAGCAATTGTGCTCGAGACGTGAGACGCCACAAAGGATTCACGATACTCTTTACTCTTCATCCTTTTCCATAGCGTCCGAACTGTCGAACTCATGCGGGACAGCATGGGAACTGTTCCTTTCTAAATTACGGAGACGTGCTAGTGCGACAGCTACGTCAGACTTGGGAATTTTGTCGTTTTTCTCAATCGCGCCGACCAAAATGATATACTGTTTTGTTCCATAGTACGTTCCAAGAGGGCGGTATTGAACGCCATTTCCCGTGATTCTGAACTCGTACAGGTCACCGGAGCAGCGATATTTTGACACCCATTTTTCAGACCAGCTTAGAAGAGCAGCCATCATCAAGAGTCTAGAATCGATACGCGCCCGGTCTCTGTCGGGGAGCGCATCTAGCCATTCGCGAATTTTGTTGCGCTTCGTCAATTCGGCATAATCGAAGAAGCGCCAGACAGCCATAAGCTATCACATAAAACGGATAAAAGTCAAGAATTTACTTGACGGGCGAATATCACTTATATATGATAATCGAACTTCCGGAATTGGTTCGACGTTTCAAGTAGTTAGCAAGAAACGTCGAACCGTCCGATTCGCATAAATGGGGGATGGTCTAACGGTAGGACGGCCCGATTTACCCCGAGGCAATCCCGGTTCGAATCCGGGTCCCCCATCAACCCGAATGGCGGGGCCGAGGTGTTCCAGCACCCCGACCCCTGATCAAAAACCCAGGGATTTGGCCCCCTGAGCATGACCGTCCGATGCATATAACACGAACGGCGCGGACTTTCCAGAGTCCAGCTCATCGCCAATCCCGCAATCCATGGATTGGCCCCATGAACATTCTTTCTCACGACCAACAGGTTAGCGTCATAGCCGCCCTCACCGAAGGCTGTAGCATTCGCTCCGTCGAGCGCTTGACCGGCATTCACCGCGATACGATCATGCGGCTAGGCGTCCGCGTCGGACGCGACTGCGCGGCCTTGCATGACCGCCTAATGCAAAACCTGCATGTCAATCTACTTGAGTTTGACGAGGTATGGTCATTCATCGGCAAGAAGCAAAAGCGGCTTGCCCCAAGCGACCTTCGAGAAAAGGGCGACTGCTATATCTTCACGGCGTTGTCGGCTACGCACAAGGCGATCATTTCTTATCAAATCGGTAAGCGGAGCGGAGCGAATGCGAATACCTTCGCTATGGACGTTCGCCAACGGATTCTCGGGCGTCCGCAAATCAGTTCCGATGGCTTTAGTCCTTACGTTGATGCCATTGAACTGGCCTTCGGCTCGGACGTCGATTACGGGCAAATCGTGAAGGTATATGCTGGCGAGCCTGGCCCTGATGCCGCGCGGCGCTATTCGCCGGGCGTCGTAGTAGATGTAAGGAAGGCGGTCATCGCCGGCGGCCCAGATCGGAAGAAGATCAGCACGTCTTTTGTCGAGCGATCGAACCTAACAATCCGGATGCAATGCCGCCGGCTTACGAGGCTTACAAATGCCTTCAGCAAGAAGCTTGAGAACCATGCGGCGGCTGTGGCGCTGTTTGTGGCGCATTATAACTTTTGCCGTGTTCATGAGACTTTGCGCGTTACGCCAGCCATGGCGCTGGGCGTGACCGATCACATTTGGACGATTGGTGAGTTAATTGACGCCGCCTCGGCAGGCCCCCAGCCCCGCATGCGTCCATTCACGGTGATCCATGGAGGGCGCGCCTAGCGCCTTTCTCGCGAGTGTCCTAATCTGAGAAATCGAGTGTCCGAATTAGGACAGCACCTCATTTTGCTTCGTTTTGCCTGCCAGCCGTGCTATAAAGGCGAACCCGCCAAGTGGCGTTCGGTCAAGTGACCGATAGGAGGAGTCACCCACTTTGAAAGGATTTATTTATTCGTCATTAGGTTTCGATACAGCATTATTGATAATTCATATGTGGGGTTTTCCTCCAGCCCCATGGAATGTGATTATTTTCCAAATATGTTTTCTCCCTATTGTAGCTATTATTGACAACTATCTACCTCGGAGATAGCAGCGCGCGCTTCACGATCGTCTTTGCGATTTCCTTGATATCATCATGGCGAATTGTGCTCTTCCATGTAATTTCATCAGCGCCAATACCATAAAGTTCATCGCGAATAATATCGCGGAGATCGCGGGCGCTGATCATGACGTGTGGAGAAGGTTTTCCACTAGATTTTGACATATGTAAATCTGTGCGTTCCGGAGCCATCATTATAGTGTTGCCGCTGTGGCGTATGTATGGAAGACCCGTCATAAATAACTTGTGGCGGTGATGTTCTCATGATAGAATACAATGAGATCATAATACTCACAAAGACACCGACAGCCATAGCAATACCGATAAGATTTTGATTGCCGCCATGTTGAGCTGCGGCCCCCTGTAGTCGCAATGTTTCAGCAACGATTTGAGATGCCGTTGTTCCGCTTGCTCCGCCGCGCTCACCAGCCTCTCTAGTCACGGAGAGCTTAAGAGCCGCCAAATCTGAGGCGATCTGAGACATTGCCGGATCTGACACCGATGTTCTGCCCCCTGTCTCATAACGAAATTGCTCAACACCAGCGAGGCGCTTGTCCATCGTTGCCAGCGTTGCAGCAATGTTGTCGGCTGTTTTGTTGATCGTATCAGAGAGGGAGGTGGTAACTTTATCGAGCTGCGTCGAGACTAAGTCCGAGGTCGTTTTCATTTGACCTGTCTGGGTCTCAGAAATTTGCTTGTCATAATCCTTTTTGAGATCAGCGAGATTATCGACTCGTCGCCTTTCGGCCTCAATAACCATACTGAAATATTCAGAAACATGTTTTACTTCTGCGGCATTAAATTTAGCAGTCAAGGTGTCGAATTTTTCCTGGAATTGCTGATTAGCATCGACAAGCGCAAGGACATTTTCGGAAGGATCAATTGCGCCAGCGCCATATCTATCGACGCTAAGGCCAGCACCGGGCGATATTATGCCGTTTGATTTCGGAGAACGCCTTATCTGCCGTGCCGCCATTGAGCTTATGATCTCCTTGACAACTTAGCCGCCGCGCGCATGATAACCTCTGGCTTGCGCTGAATTAAACTCCGCGTCGTATAACGGATTATGTATCGATATACGATCCAGCGAAACCATGGTTCACGCCACATGCTGGCGCCATAGGCACAGCGCCACACAAATCTTGCGCCGATGTCACGGGAGTGAGGAAGCTTGTCTTTCATTGTCAGTCATGTTTCCTCTTAATGTAATGACAGATGCATCCCGCCAGCGCCTAATAGGCACTTGAGAAGATCGAAGATGATCTTGATTGCTATAATCGCCACGATGACCCACAGAACGATCCTAATTATAGCGGTAACGATCGCGGGCAAGAACTGTGTTAGATATGGCAACAAGAGTTGAATCAGTGACCATATACCGATTATGACCACTATCATAATACAAACTTGCTCCCAGAATCCTAAATCAAAACAGCCCATGCTGATCTCCTATGTGAATTTTCTGTTGCGCAGACGCGCTGGATATGGTAGGTTTTGCAGGTGAGCGGCGGCGTGGAAATGCAGACACGCGGGTCGGCGGTTAAAAGAGTCCTTGATCTGCCTATGGGTCAAGGCCGCTAGGTCAAATAGGCAGCCGGGATTGCGTCCGGCCCGCTCATGCCTTCATATGGGTTGCTTATGATGCTGATCATTGGCTGGCGGCGGTGCCGGCGCGATTTCTTCGATTGTAGAGCTGATAACATCAGAGTTAGGACCGCGCGAAGCAAAGAAACTCATAACTGTCATCACAATCCCGACTATGATGAGAACAATACCTATTGCGTCAATGAGTTTCATGCAAATGACCGCTCAAGTAATACTAGCATTCCGGCAACACCAAGCGGGAGAGGGGTTAAGAATTCATCCATAATCCCGTGCTTGCCATTGATTGTTTCCAACCAGCGCCCGAGGACCATCAAACCAGATACGAATGCAAAGCCAATTACAAGCTGAACGCTAATCCCAAGCTCACACATGTGCTTACCCCTTTGCGATTTTGTGCATAACAATCGCCTGCCCGACTGTCCATCCGATAAGGTGCCATGCCCAATCTTGATCCGATGCCCAATCGGTTGATGTCGGTGGCTTGTCCGACTCGACGTCGGCAAGTTCATGTTCAAGCATAGACATGGAAAATGCTGGGGGTTGACCATCATGACCAAGCCGGTATCCGGCAACGAAGGCTTCAACGTTCATAGGAATTTGCCTGTTTTTGGATCATACCGGCTATTTGAATCCGGCACCCATGATATACCGTCACCGGCGAGCACAAGTGGCGCGCGTGGCGCGGTCATTTTGTTTAGCAACAAGAAGATTTCAAGGGCCTTCTCGGCCATAGCGGCGGGCGGAAAAATAAGTCCGGTTTCCGACAGCATATGTTCCGTGAAGGCCACTTGGCTATCGTACTTGCCTTTAGCTAGTCCTGTTAAAAGAGCCGCCGCCATTGCCGACAGCATCCTTGCATGCGATTGGATCTCGCCAACAGTAATTGGACGATCTGGCATTATTGCGGACCTGGCGTAGCCCCTGGAACCGGAACCGCCGCAATGGCCGATTTGATTTCGCCATTTGTGTCCTTCATAGTTGCAAGCATACTGGCTTGATCAGCAACGATCACGTCCAAAACTGCCGCATGACCGGCGGCGCCGGTTGCAGTTAAGTCAGCGAGAGCTTTGTGGACATCTGTTTTTAGAGATTCCAATTCAGTTTTCATTGCTGCATGATTTGCTTGTACGTCTGCCAAAGTCGCCATGATTCTTTCATTCCTTTGTGTTGCGATCTCGAAATAATCGTAGACCGTGGTTGCGAAATCGTCATCGAGGCGCCTCACATTATCCTCGCATATTGCCCAAATAATTTATTGGCTGCCTCTATATAAGCCGAATGCGCCTCTTCAGCTGTAGAAAAATAACCAAGATTATAAAGCTTTCTCTTGCACCTTATAGCCGCCGTCCATTTTCTCTGATGCTTATGCCAAAATGCCCCTTTCAGACCAGATGTATTAGAGCACATAATAGCAATATTTGCGTGGTTCTGAGAATTTGTAGCCTCACGAAGATTGCACCAGCGATTATTCGACGGATCTAGATCGCGATGATCGATCTGGTTACATGGCCATTCACCAGTCATATAAAGCCACGCAAGGCGATGCGATAAATAACGGCGCCTATCAATTACTATTCCGCGATATCCAGCTGCGTCTATTGTCGTTCCAGCCGGCTTGTCTTTGGGAGCGCCAAGGCGTTTGCCAAGCCATGTAAATACGCCAGTTTCTTGATCGTAATGCAAAATTTCGCGAAGGCGTTCAGACGTTAGCATTACGCGCCGACACGTCTTTTAGCTTCCGGCGTTGCCGGAACCGTACCGCCGGTTACGTCACCATCCTTAGCGGCCATCAAGCCAACGCCGGCGGAGATGCCCATAATAGTGGTGAGAATGTCAGCATACGGCTGCAATGACGGGATGACCTTAGCCGCCCCCGTTAACGCGGCGATGATACCAGGGATCGTGGTTTTCCAGTTTATCATTCCAAGAACTTTGTTCATTGGTTGAGTTCCTTGTGTGGTCGGTGCCGTCGGTTCGGCGGCCTTAATTTGCAAAACTGGAGGAGGCGGAGGAGGAGGGGTGAATATCTCCTCAAGTTTTGCAAAATCTGTTGCTTGCGCTTCGATCTTCGCAATTCGGATATTGATTGCGTCGCGTTGTGCAACAAGCGCATCGCGAATCGCGCCGAAATGATCGAGAATCGCCGCATCTAGCCCAGCAATCGTTGCCGATATCGTGGGAGGCCCAGCGGGCGGCGCTGGCTGGGAAGGACTTGGAGCTGGCGTTGGTGGGGGCGAGGCTGGCTGGGGCGCGGGAGGGGCTTTAAGCAGCCTTGCTTTTGCAACAACCGCCTCAGCATGGGCAATGCGATTGTCGAGGTTTGCGGTCGGCCCTAGCTTTGGCCGCTCATAGACCATCATAAAATTAGCGGTGAGATTTGCGATTGATCTTGACCCGCCCGTCAATTGCTTGTATAGTGTTTCATACTCAGGAGTGGTTTGCAATTCATAAACAACGAAATCGCACTGTGTGCCCAAGTCGTTCAGTAATGCCCCCTTGGGTAATCCGAGACGTGTTTCAGCGCGGCCGGAAAAGGCGATATATGCAGTTTTTCGGTCGCCAAGCCATTCGGCAATTCCGCCGGATTTTAGCGCGTCTGGAACGCCGCCAGAGGCGTCTGGATGCGCACGAAACATCGTGGCAATTAGAAATTCTCCTGACTCCTGGCAAAAGTTCCCAACCGCCGCCCCCGCTCCATTCTCAATGAATCCAACAGACATAAAATGATTGAACGCCGCGATCATTGGTGCTGTAACATGAACTGTCATGATGTTGTCTAAGTCCCTGGGATGTAGAACAACATCCATCTCAACTCATTATGCGCGACGGCGATAGTTGCTAACCAGTTCGCATCTAGTCCCCAGAAAAGTCCCAATAAAATGCCGGCAGGACTCCACCAGTTAATCTTTAGCCAAGCCAAAAAGGGCGCATATTTTACCTTGCCTTTTGGATAAATTTTGGATAGGATTTTTTGGTGAGCGGGGCGCTAGCCTGGATTTTTCGATGTTTGACTTTCTAATTTTCCGCGTGTACCCAGTGATAATTGCGCTAATGATATTAATTTTTGTATTTGGGGTATTGACTGGGCGATTTCATTAAATTTATGCGCCTAAGTTTGCTATCAAGGATTATTGCTGAACATCGTACCGTCGACTAGATTTATATTGTTCGAAAAAGTCGATGAACCGCCGCCGCTGCACGTAAGGCACGAACTGCCGGGAAGTGCGAATCTAGGGGAGCCAAAAGCCCCCGCACGGATATCAGCGTAATTATTGCTCACTTGTACCGCGCCTGTCGTCTGCGTCGGGTCAACTGCATAATGATAGGAAATATTAGCTCCGGTCTGCCCGATCGTTGTATTAAAGCGCGCCTCGCTCGTTCCAATATTTCCGTTAATATTAGTTCCGAATGTTACACCCTGGCTTCCGGTCCCTGATGTCTGATTGACCGTATTGAAGTCCCAGGTAATATGGCTAACGGCTCCAGGACCTCCGCCGGTCTGGAACCAATCCGAATGAGTGCCGCCACCTGGGCCTGTGAATAAATTATACTTAACTACCGCAGTTAGCGATCCTATATCAATAAAATCAAGGCTGGCATTAAGAAAATAGTTATACGTAAATGTACAGGAGTCTCCGGTAACGTTCTCATTACAAAAGACATTCCCATCTGAGCCGCCGGTTATGCTATGTGCATCGAACTTGTTATATGACGCCGTCAGGCTGGTGCAAGATGACGTTCCGACAAGCATATCTTGCGCATTTGTTCCTCTCCCGAAATTGGAATTAGTAACGATAAGTGTGCCGCCGGTACAAATAAGCTGCCAGCCGCCATTGGGAGAAAAATCTATACTATCGACTGTCGCATTTGTGCATGTCCACTGAAAAGTCCCAGCATTACGAGAGCACCCGGCCGGCACTGTAGCCGTAGCCGCGCTAACCGGCGTAATATTGCTTGGGATACCGACCGCATAATCGACACCCGCCACGTCCCAAGGTGGCCGAACCGAGTAGCCGGCGGCGCTTAGCAAGGTGGGGAATTGAATCGCCGCATTCGGGGCCGCGCCGCATCCGTCCGAATATCCGGCGCCGGCAAACGGACATGCTCCACTGCTACCGACGACGGCGCTTGTCGGCACACTATTCGCGGGCGAACTCGTCCCGGCTGAATTCGAGGCCACCACGGAAACCGTCAATGTATTGCCGATATCTGCTGAAACCGGAGCATACGTGTTAGATGGGCCGTAAGTGCCGGTCGGCCCAACGAATGTAACGGCGTTACTGACATGGTTCCGAATGTTCGGCTTGCCTACCGCATAAACTACCGCAGTATAACTCACTCCTGGTGTAAATCCATGTGGCGCAAGATTAAATGTATGCGTGCCAGAAGCCACATTGCCAATAAAGGCGGAGTTGGCTCCATCAGGCGAGGCATATATTTCATAATGATCTACTGTCGTTTCACTCGCCGTTCCGGTCAACAAGTTTGGCGTCCAATTCAATGTAGTCCCTGCCGCTGATGCGGTCACGGAGATATCATTCTCATAGGCAGGCTCCGATCCGGTTCCCTCCGGATAATCGTTCCATGTAGCCCAGTGCATGATATGAATATTAGACGGAATATTCGTATTGATATAAGCGGCACGCTGAACAATCGTCTTTCCGCTGTCTTGCTGAAGATAAGCGCCGTTTGGCCTGGCAAGTGTTTCGTTATATCCGCCGGCCATGGCCCCAATACCAGCTTTGGCTGGATGCGCGCCAACACAGCTAAGGAAAGTTCCTATAGCGCCCAAGTTATATGGATCACCCCCATTAACACCGCCAAACCATGCATCATGCCAATCATAAGGAGCGTCCTCCCATGCTTCATTTATATAGGTGCAGTTCGTATCGACATCAGACCAGAACATATTCCCGCCCTGATTCGCTTTGACGGTATTCATCGCGGCTTGCCCACCGCCTGCGACGGAATTCATGGAGTTTCTAACCCCATACATGAGCACTGCTGGGTTCCCATTCACATGCAGCCATGCCGGATCGGAAAAATAAGTTGATTTGAGATGAGCAATCGCCGCTTCCAAGGTTGCGACCTTGTCGGGGGCGTTTGTAATAGTTCCTTCATCAATATTTACTACATAATGGAATGTCCCGGCTGGCAATGTATCAACATAGGTTTTTATTTTCTGAAGTATGCTTTCCGCATTAGGATCGGAAAAATTCCAACTGAGTTCGATACCATTGAACCCTCTTGAGATAAGATCAGTAACCCATGCCTGGACATAGGCCGTGGTATTCATGTTGATCCCCATATGAATCGGCTCGTTCGATGTCCCCCACCATGTCATCGAGTGCATGAGCCAAATATCTGTTGCGTGCGTTGGCGATGGAATTAGGGAGTGCACATTTACATGAGATACATGACCAGGCGTGACCGGATTCAGTGATCTATCCTGCTTGGTTGGATCGGTTGCCATGGTGGTTGGGCCGGGTCCGATATTGGTCGTCGCAGGCGTAAAATTAGCGACATTCAATCCGGCTGGATTAGGCGTATTGAAATTCGTCTGATTATAGGCTGGATTTGCCGACGTATTATGTGCAGACAATGATGCGGTAGTCAAGCTTACCGCGGGACTACTATTCCACTGATAAGCAAGATTTGTCGGATTATTCGTCCAATCCGAAAGAAGGCTATGGGCAGTAAGTGTGCTATTCACTTGCGGTGGTGATAAGCCGGAGATGGTCGGTGGATTTATGTTTACGGGTGGGTTGCCGCTTGGGCCTATTACTGTAGCTGACTGACCGCTTGTCGAGGGGGCGCTCGTGCCTCCCGAGTTAGTAGCCGTTACCGTGATCGTTAGCTTATTACCAATGTCGGCAGTGACTGGAGTATATGTTAGAGTTGTGGCGCCTGGACCGGTCGCGTTTATCCCCCCAGGATTCTTCCATTGATAGGCCGTGCTCGTGACGGTATTGTTCCAGGTCGCATCAACCGCCGTTATCGGCACCCCCACTTGCGGAGTGCCAGGGATCGAGGCCACTGTGTTGATCGTTGGCGGGAGGTCGATTATGGCGACCGTGGAGGCGCTGGTTGCCGGGGCACTCGCGCCAGCAATATTGGAGGCCGTAACAGAGACGGTAATAAACTCCCCAACATCCTCGGCAATAGGCACATATGTCGAAGCCGTCCCGTTGACAGTGATCGCAGCCGGAGCAAAGTCTATCGAGGCAACAAAATGATCTGTATTTGTCTGCTGCGACCATGATCCTGGATAGGTAGGCGGCATGGTTACGCTAGCATCCAAATCCGTGCAACTGGTCCATGTACTATTATTTGTGCTCGACCTATCCACATTTGAATTAATCTGCGTTCCGCCCCATACGGCGGACACAACCAGAGATTTTGTCGGATCGAGAGCAAAATTAACCCGGTCTGACACAAAGATACTAGGTCCATTCAAACCTGTAACCGTATTGGCTCCGCTAAATGTGAGCCTAACCTGATTGCTGTCAAAGCTAACCCCGTCTCCAGGTCCAAGTTCCCCAACATAGGCACCTGTCAAGGAGCCGGCAGAAGTTCCGGTTCCGACGCTAAATGCAACCTTGATCGTTCCATTGATCATGCCTGGATTGGTTAAATTAGCAGGAGGAATAATGACCCGGACCTGACATCCATTAAACGTTCCTCCTACTAATGGAAGGGAGGAGTTGAAAACGTTTGCTGGCTCGCCCCACTGATAGGCGAGACTTGTCGGGTTATTTGCCCAATCCGTGAGAAGACTATGAGCTGTGAGAGTTTGACCTACCTGCGCGGTTCCCGTAATGGTCGGAAGGATAATATTTGTCGGCGTCATAGTGACTGACACCGGCTGTCTCGTAATAATTAGAACATTAGCCGATGCCGATATACCTATTAGGAGGGTTAGAGCAACACAGAAACGTTTAAACCAGATCAAAGCGTATAACCCCATGCTTGGATATTTTGCACGGTATTACCGGCTCCAAATGCACCGAGAGTAAGCTGAATATTAACGTTCGTGGCGTTTGCTTGTAATGGGGGATTGAACGTAAGCAATAGTGGGGCTATTGGAGTTGTAACCCCAGCCGGAACTGTGATGTAATATGTAAAAGTACCTCCAGCAAGGCCGCCAATAGTGAATGTTACAGTTGACGCCCCCGTCGCTCCCAGTCCAGTAATTTGCACTCCGCATAGAAATGATGTCCTTCCCACAACACCGGTTATGCTGGTGGTGGTAATTGCATTCGCCTGAGTTCCCACCGGAGCATTAACAATCGCGCCAACTGGATATGGTATCGATGCCGATGAAACCGGATTTCCGGCAACAACACCCTGCACCGTGACAACATTAGATCCGGCTGGAGGAACCCCCGGTGTCCCGCCCTGAATTCCATTATTAAACGATGCCCCGCCACCTTGGCCTATGGCTTGAGCATGCGCGCCTATCACTCCAAAAAATAAGAGCGAAACCGCACACCAAACTCCGGTAAATCGCATAGGCTGGCCTCCTCGAAACTTTCGTTCAATCGACGAGGCCATGATAAGCAACAACGGCCGCTGGTGCTGTATATGTAAATGGTGTCGCCGCAACTGTTTCGGCACAAGTGATACCAGTAGAATACGCGGCCGGAGGACCGGGGCTATAGCTAATACCAACTGTGGTCGGCCCCGCGCCCATGGCAACAAAATCAACAGGAGTAATCGCCCCCGCCGTGATCGTAGTTGCATTCACGCAAACAAGGAACCCAGCCACACCACTCGCGGTCGATGTCGCATAGACGGAATAGAGATTTCCGGCTCCTGCTTTAAGAGTATGACTAGCTTCTAGCGCAGCGCTGAACACAGGGGTGAGATTGCCGCCCTGAGCATTAGTGAGAGGAACAAGGGCGACGGCGTTTGTGACGCCTTGGGTGGTTTGGTCGATGCCAAACTTCCCGACTATATTTGATCCCGCATTCAGCCCAACTGTGCCAAGGCTCGCAACTCCCGTCGTCAGCTGTACGAACATAGGGTTTCCAATGGCATTTGCCGCACCTCCTATCGTCGGCACAGTCGGCCACGCATTTGCAGATGATGCCTGCGTGCCCTGATTAACCGTTCCGCCACCGGCACCACCCGTGCCGATGCCGCCGATTTCTTGCGCGAATACGCCCAAAGGAAAAACGGCAAATAGGAAGATTGCAAGAAGTCTATTGAGTATCATTGTATCCTCGCTGAAAGGAATGCAGTTGCAGAAGCAGTCTTTGTGAATGGGCCGGTTGAGGAAAACACACCGACCAAACCGGAAGCAAAAGAAAGCGGAAAATATGTAGGATAAGCAATAGAACCAGACGCGCCGGCTCCGACATTGACAACAATAAGAGGCGTTACCGCCCCATCGGCCGGAACCGTAGTTTGGTCAAAAAGCATATAAAAGCCGCCAACGCTCGTTGTAAGGCAGTAGGCATCTAAAAGACTTCCGGCGCTAGTCTTGAATATATGACTTGATTCCAGTGCTCCCGATCTAATGGCCGCGACCGGAGTGGTGCCGGTAGCAGCGCCGGATGGAAGCGGCAACGAGACTGCGGAAATCGGCTGTGTCGCCTGGAAGAATGTTCCGGTAACGGCTATCGATGCATTGAGCTTGGACCAAATACTAGAAAGCCAGCCTCTAATTCCAATAGCCCCGGCTGGGGGCGTGACTCCAGTTGCATCGACACCGTCCTGGGCCGGAATAATAAATGTTCCGCCAGCCGGCTCCGTAAGCGCAATTTTCTGAACTTTATTTGTAGTCGCCGAGTCCTGCCCCATATCGAGAGTGAATGAAGAGCCGGATGCTGTCGGGCTGTTAGTTATAGTCATTAATGGTAACCTTTAGGCGGCAATCGGCAGCGAATTAGCAGTAATTTGAAGCGCAATTTTTAGCACATCACTACTAGCCGCAATAACTGGAGATGATGGAGCGCTAATTGACGGTTGGCTTTGCCCAGCACTATTTGCTGCCGTCACTGTGATCGTAAGAGTTAAACCAAGATCGCCACTCCCCGGCCTATAAGTCAGGCTTGTAGCGCCGAGTCCAGTTGCATTGATACCACCGGCCTGCCATTGATAAGTTAGACTTGTAACAGTATTAATCCATGTTGCATCAATTGCCGTAATAGGACTTCCAACCACCGGTATGGTTGGAATCGATGGAGGCGTATTGATATGGGGGAGAGCCTGAACTTCGTTGATTTTAAGGTGCGTAGTATGAGGCGAATTTGGCGATCCGCTTAACATTTCCATAAGTTCAATATCAAATACGCCTTGGCCTGCGGGTGGCGCCGGACCAACTTGGATTACGCCATCAGCAAGTTGCACAGCGCCGAAATTAGAATCCGTCAATAGCAATGTAGAGCCGCTTGAGATCCCCTGAATGATTCCGATTACTGTTCCCTGAGGATCTCCGGTCATAAATTGATTTGCGCTAAGAGTTAGTGGAGAAAGTGGCATGAAAATTGGTGTGTGAACGGCTACCTTATTTCCGAATGACAGTCCCCTAACTGGCGGAGGAGCAATCATTTTTTCCTCGACCAGCTTAAAAATGGCGCATTATTTTGGCTCCGGAGGGATTGTCTCAGGTGGTGCCTGCATTGGCTTAACGTCAGGTGGGCAAGTGACCGGCGGCGGCTGATGTTGCACTTCGTTTTGAAGCATCCCCACTACTCCGGTAACCGATAGCCTCTGAAACAGCTCCTCGACTAGCGGAGCACTCAGAACGATGGTCTTTTGCGGCAGCACCGTCTGGGCCATGGCCACAGTCGGGATGAAGAGTAGGAACGCGATCAATAGATGCTTCATTGGCTTTTCCTCCACCATGCCTTGACGTGACCACCCCTGATGTTGTTGCCCTCGTCTTCCGCTGCCTTCCGATGCGCGTACGCCGTTTCGTCAAGCGCGCAATGCTCAAACCCAGCATCCCAGGTTACGCCAATACGCGGGTTCGATATGTGTCGGTACGGCCGGCAAGCCGCGTAGGCGGCGTCGAGGTCATCGGCTCGAGCCGCTAGAATCATCACTGTCCACACTAGTAGCAAGATCGTCGCAAAAAGTTTCATCGGTATCCCTCAGCTCGTCTGAATCCAGTTAGGTCCGGCGATGCACTCGAACGAATGGCCTAAGTAAGGAGCGACAAGGTACGGCCCAGCATAAAGAACTCCTCCCGCCGTCGCGGTTACCGTCAACGTGGTGATTTGCTGATTGCTAACAAATCCGGCCCGCTTCCCAAAAACTGCCGACGCGCATGTCGGAAGCTGCAAAGTCAAAGTGGCGATTGTCCCGGCAGGGGACAATATCTGAAAGTCCTTATTGTCTGCCAGGATCACCGTCTGTCCGGTAGTTGGTGCGGTGTTCGTATAGCTTTGGTCTACGATCGCCGCGTTGATTAAGAGAATGCCGCCGCTGGAATATGTCCCGGTAAGCGAGAGACCCCACGGGGACGTGCTGGCATCTTGCATCCCAGACGACGACTTTGTGCCGCTGGAGAAAAACCCTATTGGAGTCGTCGCGGCATCCCAAAATCCGGCAGACCCATGTGACCCGCTATCGTAATAACTATAGGATGAAGAGCTTGCATCATGAATAACATAATCTTTAATCGTCCAGGCATTAGGAGGAATATAAATCAAATCATGGGCTGCATATGTCGAGGTATTGATGGTGCCTACATTTATCATTGCAGCAATAGGTTGCAAAGATGCGGCAAGAATGCTAAGTCCAACTCCGACAGCGCCGGATACCCCCGCCTCAGGATAAGGAATATTATTATTATTTAGGTCTATTTCCGGCCCCGACATCGAAAAGTTTCCGACGCCGGAATCCATAATTGTCACAAAATTTGCAACATAGGTGTTTGTCGTGCCCACATGGCCTATTGACTGAACCGCCAGAGGCATCTTAAATGCCGCCGTATTCGGAGCATTCCCGGACGCCGCTCCGGTACTGGACTGCATTTGAATAAATGTTGTAAGTTCTGGGGTAGCCGCCGAAGCGGCTGTGACATTGAAATACGCAGCAGCATTCTCGGAAAGTCCGGAGAATGCAACCGTCTGAGCCGGTGCCCCGGACATGATCATATTGGCGAGAGTGGAAAGACCGGTAAGTGTAGGAGCCGCACTAAATACGACATTGCCGCTGCCCGTCGTCCCTATTGAGGCAAAATCCGAGGTGCATAATAGACGGCCCTTAAAAAATCCAGTTGCTCCACATGGTGACGCCATAAATGTTCCAGCCGGCTGTGCCGCTTTTTGTGCTAGCGCGATTGACGGCATTAGAAATACAAGGATTACTGCAATAAAATATTTCATCACGATCCCACCGGCGCATCTGTTGATACAACTCTCCAGGATCCTGCCGAATAATAAACCGGAACACCGGTTCCTGATCCGGTAGTCTCGCCGATCTTCAATCCGTTTGTTGCAAATGCTCGTAGTCCCTCACTGCCAGCCGGAAGCCCTGCCACGGAGGTAATTATTCCAGTCCCTCCGGCAGATGCCGCAGCGGCAGAAGCCGAGGCCTGCGCCGAGGCCGCCGCTGCCAACGCCACCGCTTCAGCGCTATTGCAAATAGCCGCCGCGGCAATGGCAGCATCATTAGCCGTTTTGGTCTGACTGCCATATAATTGCGCAGCCGCAATTGCATCGCTCAATGTGGGCTGAAGAACCGCAAGCGCCGAGTCCGGAGCGGTGACGACAACTGTGTCGGCACACATTATGGGACAGGCCTATTCATAAGTAACCCCACCGGTAATCACAAATGCACCGCCGGTCAGAATTTTAACAAATCCGGAAAATATCAATGCCAAGTCCCACTCATAATTTCCTGGCACAAGAAGAATCATGTCGGAATACGGCGCCGAAAGATAAAGTAATCCGGTTGCATCGGTGTATGTAATTGTACCATTGCCCCAATTATCTACCGGATTGGATGACCATGCATAAATAATAGGAGGAACTTTTACGGGCATCGATCTAATCTGCATATGAAATACACAAGCAGTCAGTGGGTAGATCGGCTTCCATTGCGCGATATTGAGCGATAGTGCAAAAGATTGGTTATTCTCAAATGATAGATCCATCACAGTCCATATGTCGCTAACATAGCCAGCATCTCGGCTTCTGTCGCAATGAAGCTAGGTACTCCGAATGTTGCTTTCCATGTCACATAAGTAGCGTCACTAATAGCGAAATAAGCATGGCGCTTGCTTGAATATACATGTGAGACATCGCCGGCGACGATCCAATACCAATCAAATGGGAACATTAGATATATTGCCCTCCGGTTGCCGTCGCCCCTGCAATGCTCCCAGGATAATAATTCACCCCTGATCCATTAGTGTTGATCGTTCCGTTAAGGCTCGCCGAAAATCGCTGTCCAGTTGCCGGGCCGGTAATCGAAGAAAATGGAATTTGGATCGACGCAACTTGTTGTACAACCGCAAATGCTGCGGAAAAATTAGGAGTTCCGACGAGCGTCAATGCAGTTTGGCCGGTCGATATTATTCCGCCGACCGCCGCAAACATGAATGCCGGCGCCGAACCTACAATATTTATGAAAGCTGATGGATTCCCGGTGGCTGTCCCGAGAAAATTAGTGGTTGCCCCAAATTCGCTCTGTACGTGAGAATAAAAACACGCACCAAAAGACATGTTATATAATGTAACAGGAACGCTTTGTGTTCTAACTCCACATCCTAAATGGGGCGCGGTGCCATTCGCAGCACTAGATACTGTCATCCCGGATATTGTATAACCCGCCCCAGTAACATAAATTGCTTCTCCGGTTGTCGCGCTAACAATCACATTGGCCGGAGTAGTGTTATTCCCAACTATAAGAACCGTTCCCGAGCCGTTCAATACCGGACATGTAAATGGTGCATATGTACCATTAGCGACATTAACCGTAACAGTAAAATTGTTCATATTCAATGACAGGATGGTATTAATAGATTTTTGGATAGTAGCAAAAGCATGTCCGGACCCAGCCGCCAGACCATTGTTAGAATCGTTTCCGGCAGACGCATCGACATAATAAGTTCTAGGCGCCAACAACGGAGCCGGCGTACCTGGAACAATAAACGATGCCGGACTTACGACACTTAGTAGTCTGTAATTTCCATCATAGACAACTTCACCGTCAGCACCTGCCGGCCATTCCGGCCCAAGACCAGATAATGGCGTTCCATCGCCCCATGTTAGCGCCGCGTTAGTACCGACAAGATTTAAGGTTACAGCACCTGTATTCGCCGCCGCTCCTTTCTTGATAACAAATTGCATGCCGGTAGTAACGGCCGCGATTCCAGGTGACACAGTAGAAACCAGCATGGCATTAGCGGTGCCGACATCAGCGCCATAATGATCCAATGCCGCCTGGGGGACTGCCGATGCGCTAATAATTCTCCACTTCGAAGCTGTTGCATCATATTCAAAAACAATCGCGGTATTTATGGAAATATCGCCAGGGTTAAGCGCTGTCCCATCCGAATGAACAATAACTGTCGCCGCCAACCCGTTGGCACTGAGAGTCGGATTTGTGGTGGTATTGCTAAATTGCGGGAATGTTGATAAAGTCATCCCGTCGGCATATGCCGTGATGATTGGCGATGCCGCCACCTGCATCACATTTACCGGCCCAGCATCATGGCCAAAATGCCATAGAGATGCCTGCGCAGGAGATCCAACAGAGAGCTGAATTGCACTAATAAATTGGGCTTCGAGAGTTGCTATGTTGCCATTATCGGCAACGCTTTGTGCAAGTGTGTCAGAAATAAACTGAGCAATTGCCGAGGTAATCTCACTGACTTGTCTGATCGCGGTATTCGTCTGGGCCGACGATGCTGTTCCGCTCTGGAACCCGGTAAATCGCGATGTCGTTGTTGCCCACGTTGCGGGAGCAATTACATTCGCGCCTGACCCAGTAGCGAAAGGCTGGAAATCATTTGTAACAGGCATTGATTATTCCCGAATTCATGCAGCAAGCTGTTCCGGAGTGACGCCCCATGCGCCATTATCCCAGCCAGAAATATACTGGTTTTCCACATCCCATCCAAAGATTGGAGTACCGTCGACGGATGTTACTTTTACATCCGATCGCACGCCCTCTGGCTTGATCTCTATGAGACCTTGTTCAAGTATAGAGAGTAGTACAATCGACGGGATCTTACCGGAAACTGCAATCGTCATAGATGGATCGTTAGCCGGCTGATTTTGAATCGCTAGCGATGGTTCGAACCATACACCAGCATCCCATCCATTTAGCGGACCGGCATCCCAAATGAAAAAATTTGATGGCTGAGAAAATGTTGTATGATCGTCTATAAATACGAATGTCGATGGATAAGAGGCAAAGAAATTATTCAAAATCGCCTGGGCAGATGAAATGCTTCCGTCCCACGCATTTGCCAACACGATTGTTTTTAGCAGTAGTCTATATGTGTCATCATCGAGAGCGCTAAGGCCATTAACTGTTGCATAAGGCCCCTGCCAAACTCCACGATCCCAACCTTTTGCTAGATTGGCGCTGTCCCAGCTAAAGAATATATTCGGCAACTGGACGGAGATATTTCTCGATTGCCCAACCCAAAGGCCGACTATATCGAGTTGCGCACCGATCGCTTGATCGATGTCAAATTGTTGCGGGAGCCCATTAAGAAACGCTTGCAAGTCGGAAAACGGTTGTAAAACCGCCGAGAGCATGCTATTGTATTTAGGCTGGCTTGCATGAAGGCGAGTGACTTTGGCTAGATAATCACTTACGAGGCGCACATGATCACCACAAAGCTAACCGCAGAAATCACAATAACCGGCGATGATGACTATGCATCCGACCAATTGGAAACGATCGAAGATGATATCGAAAGCGGTCTACTTGATAGTTGCGGGTTCCCAGATGGCTTGCAAATTAAAGTCAAAATTTTGGATAGAATAGTCATATCACAATTATATTTATAAATGACACTTGGGTAAAAGGTGCCTCATCGAAGGCTAAAATGATATCGTTTGGCACCGGCATTAAGCCATCTCTTGCTATAGTGATCGAGACAAGCTCGAAAGTTCCGCTACCGAAACCACCGCTGAGCTGAGCCGGCATGTAGATGCGCGGAAGAAGTATCGCCGCTCCGATCGGAAGCGCATTGATCCACGCAATTAGAGAAGCTTGGATATTTGATTGAACGACAAACGTAAATCCGACGAGTGCCCTAACGATCACATTGATTGAGATATTGATAATTTCAGGCGGGAAATATGCAATGTTATGAACGATCCCATAAGCATCTATAATCGGCGTGATTATCGATCCATATGTGGAACATGCACCTGGAGGTTTTTTAAGAGCGATCGTAGTCGCTATTGCAGTTGTATCCCCGCCATCGACTATAAACGCCACACTATGTCCGGGTAGGCCGTTCACATCCGGAAATGCCGTGTCGTTTTCATAGGCGACAATTCGATTGACATTTGGGAGTGCGGCGAGCGCGCTAATCGTTCCCTCAAGCGAGGTCTTGGAGGGAATAGCGGTCGAGATAGCCTGCCGCTGCCGCAAGGCCGCGTCGCTCTCCACAGGGGCTCCAGGAGTGGCCGCAGCGAAGAAAACAGCGCTCTGCCAGCCAAAAGATGGATTGCCTATTGTAGCGGGCCCCGCAGTCGTCGTAATGGCCCCAAGAACCGCGCATGTTGCGGTGACCGTGATTTGACCCAATGATGGAATCGTGACCAAGGTAGGGAGATTCCACCGAACTCCGTTAATGTCCGTAACAAATCCATTGTTTATCACAGTTCCGGCTTGGCCCCCGATTATAACCGGAACTGTGCTAAAGGACGGCACTTTACGAGCTATGCCGTTTATTTTGACATTAGAGGCAAGCCCAGTCCCTTGCGCGGTAGCGGGCGAGAAAGAATTATAGACCTCGATTGCTTGATTGTTGACGTCGTCTAGAGTGAGCGCTAAGAGACCGACGAATTGACCGTCCTGAGAGTCGTTGCCAAGATATATATCGGCGCCGAAAATTGATTGGAACTGTGAGGTAAAATACGCTAACTCTGTCGGAAAGTCCGGTTTGTGAATTCCAAATGAATCAATAAAAGCTATCGGAGTAGCGCCCATGATAAATGCCGTCTTATGCTAGCGTAGCAGCAAATATTGTCACGTTTTGTCCGATTGATGTATTGTTCAACCACTGAATTGTTAGAGTCTGCGCTGCAGACGCGGCCTTATAGACGATTGTATATGTCGCCAGTCCGTTATTAACACCGCCTGAAACGCTCGTATCAGTATAAGGAATAGCAGCCCCATCGCTTAGAGATGCTGTCAATTTTCCATTTGAAAATGCCGCACTACCGCCAACGCTAGTTCCAACATATATTTTGAGAGTTCTTGTTGTGGTATCAGCCGGCACAGTAAACGACATTCCCGGTCCTGAAGTTGATGATTGGCTATAGACCAAATACCCCTCGCCGGTAACTGAGGCATCCGGACTTCCGTCTGTCCAGGTTGAAGCAAAACCACCACTTGCCGCGTTATAATTCAACAAAGCAACCGCACCAACTTGGCTAAGCGCACTTATCTGTGAGCCTCCAGTGCTTTTGCGCTCGATCGAAGCAGCGTTGACATTATAGCCAAAAGCCGCCCAGTCACTCGTGCCAAGCGTCGTAAGATTAATAGCTTGTCCAGTCGTAAACAAGACAACCGACCCAGACAGTGTCCCGCCACCTGCCAGCTCGTTTATCGAAAGCGTCGTCACATTCGGGGAATTTGGAGCCGCTGCAAGAGTTTCAGTGAGCGATATATTAAATGTGCCCGCCGTTGCTGGAGGCGTAGGGCCGACCTGAATAACTCCAGACACGAGCTGTACCGCACCGGAGTGTGAATCAGTCAGCGCCAGCGATGAAGATGGAGTCAGCCCCTGCACCGTTCCAATCACGGAACCTTGCGGATTGTTGCCATGCGCGAATACATTAGCACTTAATGTGAGAACGCTTAGCGTGTAGTTGGCATAATACCTAACATAATCAATCCACATATCGTAATAGCCAGCCGGTGGCGCATTATCAGGCCAGCCACTGCCCATGGCCAAATTGAGCATAAGGAATACATTAATCTGCAAGCCGCCTGGCAAGGCGCTTTTTGCTACGGTTCCCTTTAGTACGTCATCGAAATATGCCGAGACCGTAGTATTCGTGACTTGCAATCCATAACGGTGGAAATCCCACGAAAGATCAGCGCCGCCCGGTGCCGGGGCACCTGAAAATATAGCTGTATTTGGCCCCGTCGCAGGTGAGTAGCTGTGCACGTTGGCGTGCCATATAGTACCATCCACTCCATACCATTCACCAATATCCCACTCGACGTTGCCAATCGAGGTATTGGTGACGGCATCCTTATCAAGAGTCCAGAACGCCGGCCATGTCCCGCCACTCGCTGGAATGTTAAAACTCGTATCAGCAGTTGGTATCATGATACGGGATTCATAATATCCATTGCTCAGCAACGGAAGATTAGATGTTCCATCAGGAAAAGCAGTTGCAAGAAGTCCGGAGCGCCAGTGCCGGCCAAAGCCATATGGATCAACATAATTTGGATCATAGGTTGAGCGGATGCGAAGGAAACTATTTATGATTGTATAAGGATTGTAGACGGAATCGGTGTGCTCGAAAGCCGCGTCACCGAAATCGCCACCACCTGGCTTATTTTCATACCAAGTGAATCCATCGGATGCCGTAGGGGCCAAACCGGTAGGCCATACCCCAGTGCCCGGCTTAACTGGCGTTGCACTGAGTGATGTAAATTCATCACTCCAAGTAAGAGGCATCCCACTTGCACCAACCGGAAGCGACCCGATACCAGCCGGCGTGCCCTGGACTTGCAGTATCATCCGCGCAGAAAGATGAACTGTATAGGTATTATCACCAGGCGGCTTGTTCCAAGTAAAAACAGCCATCAATAATGGCCCTACAGCCTCAGCCGTAAGGTCAAGATTTCCGGTGAAATTTCCAGCCACGTCACCAGTAAGTCGGACCGCAAATGCGCCATGGGTCCAAACCTCTACATTGACTTGCCCAGGCGCTAATACGTGAACAGCTAATGGCGCTCTAGGCACCCCAGCATTTGCATCGGATATTGCAATATATTGCAATGCCGGCGCCGTGACTTGGTTAGCATTGACAACCGTTGGTGAGAACGGTGTCATAATTATCATCGTGTTGATTGCATTAATAACCACTGCAGATGCGGCGCTTGTCGATGGCGCGCTAGCCCCACCTGTATTTGTTGCCGTCACGGTAAGTGTTAAAGTTAACCCAATATCGGCGGTGATGGGAGTATAAGTTAACGTTGCCGATCCGGGGCCCATCGCATTGACGCCGCCCGCTTTCCATTGATACGCGCTACTTGTGACGGTATGATTCCATACCGCATCTGTTGCGGTAATTGGAGCGCCTACCTGCGGAGTGCCGGAAATTATTGCTGGGGTAGCAATTGTCGGACTGACATCAATTACAGGAACGGTAGCTTCACTAGTCGCAGCAGAGCTTGAACCAATAGAATTAATTGCAATAACGGAAACCGTCAAGGTCTTACCAACGTCGGCAGCTACAGGCGTATAGGTCGAATTCGTAGCTCCCCTAATCGGAGCCCCAGAACGGTTCCATTGATATGTGAAACTCATCGTATATCCGACCACGTTGCGGCTAGTATTTGACCATCCTGCGCAATTACAGAAAGTTGCAACAATTGAAGTTCCTACCTTCGGAGTGCCAGAAATTATTATTAAAGTAACTGTATTCATCTTATATTCGTCCACATTCCATCTGTTGCAACAAGCGTCTGGCCTACTTGCACAATTCCAGAAATAGTGGGGATCATCACATTCACTGGGATTAGAGAAGATATATTTGCCGGAGATGTCGGAATAGATATTGCTCCATAAATTGTGTCAATCTCGGCGTTGACCGTGAAAGCCCGTGTATCGCGCGCCACATTTGACGAATAGACGAGAATCGCCTTAACACCTTGCGTCCCGAGAATGCGCGATTGAATTGCTGGATCACGAGTGTTCCTGGTGTAATGACCTAGAACCTGAGTATTCCATGGAGTACCGTCAGAGGTATCAAGGAACCAATCACCGAGAAAAAGATACATGCGGGTTAGAGCGGCTTGCGCCGGCGCATCCGGGACATTAATCCAGAAATCTGACGATCCATGACCCATTACATAATCACCGCCTTGATAGTTAAATACATTTATATTAGGCGGTTGCGCAAGTTTTCGATATCTCATCGGTTAACCCGCCACCCAAGCCACACCGTTGCAAAAAGCCGGGCATACAACTGAACCGCCGCCGGTTAGTGTGCTCAAAAAAGCGGGCGCAGGAACCGAATCTGTCACGTAGGCCCGCATGCCTACATTGCTAGCCGGTGGAAACGCGGCATTGAGTGATGCTACCGTAAACCCCGTCGTTTGAATCGTGGCCCCTGCAACCGCCCCGGTTACCGCAACACTCGATCCAGTAACCGCCCCGCCGCCCGAAATCCCGCCACCTCCGCCACCCGATATACCGCCAAGCGCGCTAAGAATTCCACTGATGTTCGTGTTGCCGGCAATGTTCGTATTGCCGTTGATGTTGTTTTGCGGCGCCGTGATATTTGTATTGTTACTGCCAGTCAAACTAACACTAGGCGCGCTATGCGATATTTCGGCATTCGACGTGCTGTCTATTCCGCCGCTTCCAAGCTTGATTTTATGCTGGCCGTTGAAAAGGCTATGAACGATCGTATTTGCGACACTATCCAGCGTTATAGAATGCTGGCCATTTTTCAACGAATGAGTGATTTGATTATGATCAACCGTTGATTGATGCGTTGTGTTTCCATCAACCGCCTGATGGTAAACTCCGGTTTGCCCAAGGACGAAAGATTGGAAATATTTTTTGGCGTCTTTCCAGGGATTATCGGCTTTATCGTCCTTGTCGACGGATTTTGTCGTGATCCCGTTGACCGGATGCACATCATGAGTATGCTTGCCATCCTCACTGCGATTTTGCGCCGATACATTGGATACATTTTTGATCTTGCGCGGATCGCTGCGATATCCGCGGATCGTGAACCCATCGCTCATATGATGAGTGCGCGAATCAATTGGATTATTTTCCGTGCCGCCGTTTTGATGCCACGTATCATGCGGGCGCGAGGAAAACACAACAAGTGTTTCGTCGCCCTTCACAACCGGCATTGTGTGGACATTCTTTCCGCCGCCATGATGATGAATTGGGACGTCATCTATAAGCGGATAGGCGGGATTAGTCTTCTTTCCATCTCCATCAATGACCGTACCGTTAACCGCAATTTGCAATTGCGCAATATGCCCGTCCGTGGTATCCTTTGCCACGATTGCAGGCATTGCTGACCATATTTGAGTCAAATGCGAGCGGATTGCATTTGCAATCACCTCGTCATCGGTAGTGCCTGGAATTTCGGCAAAGAATGGGCTAGTCATAGCGTCTCAAAATATAAATGTGACGTCGTCCCTAGATTGGCAAACGTCGGCACGGCATCCCTATTTCCATCCGTAAAGCAATACAAAATAAATCCGAAATTAAGATATTTATATTGTCCAATCATATCGGCACCTGGAACAAGCGGGATGCCGCAAACCATGGGAATATTGTTCGCGTCGTTTATATCCAAAAGCCAACATGCGCTTGAATCGAGAGTTTGATTATAAATCAATCTCAAATTATAAGTTACGCCGGCAATTGCTATATTCAATAGCGTATTTGCACTTGTCAGCGGAATCTCGAATTTCTGTGACATTCATTGAAAAACCGGAGTTGACGGAGATAGACCACCGGCAGCAAATGCATTCACCTGCGCGAAATTATTACCGGCTCCTTGACTTATAGGCTGCTCCGGTCCAAAATTTTGCGGTGCCGATGTCTGATCAGGCAATGCCTGATTTGCTGTCGTTGCACCACCACCGGATGTATTGGTAATGATGACCATCTTCAGGCCGACAACGACATTGAGAGCATATTCGCTTTCCTGATCGGTTGTGACCAGGAGTGACGAAACCATCATATTGCTATATTGTCGCTTCCCGGTCGTAACGTTGAACGGCTGTAGGCCGTCCTGCAAGTCGAGAAGCAATCCATAAACTTGCTGAACATATCCTTCGGATTGCACCGTACTGTTCGAAAACCCACAGCGCATAATGATTTCAGGAGGGCGCTTGTAAGCGTGATCAGAAATCGGGGCACCCGATTCAACCGGAAATTCCGTTATTTGAAGTTGATCGTGCCCGATTTCTTCGACCACAATATCAGGAATAATAGTTCCTATAATGCGCGGATTTGGATGAGTTATTAAAGCGAAATTGGTATCAAGAATAGCCATCTGTTAGCCATTCCCGGACCGCAATTGGCTCAATGTCCCAGATCCGCTTTGCGCAACACATGATAGCTCCATGAACCAAGGATCACCTCTAGAGTCGCCAACATGCTCTATAAATGTAACACGATATATCCCAGCCGGATCAAAGCCGCCCTGAAACAAGCTATTGTCTATCTTGATCTGTCCCTCGCGGGTTAGTTCTGGCGTAAATCCCTGAATTGATTTCGAGTCGAGATGGATGAGCGAATTCAGCTTGATTTGCGGATTTATCAATATCCGCACATTTATTCCGCGCGGTGTCTGCGTCGGCAGCCCAATCATTCCAGTCGCCCGATTGACAATAACCGGAGATCCGGTTCCTTTATCATCCGGTTTTGTTATATGAAGCTTAGAGTCGGTATGATCATAATGCGCGACGCCTCCAACGCTATTTGCCAGGATATGCATGTAATGCTTTGCCATCCCAAACATTGACACAGCACGCGGATATTTGAGACTCATCAAATCGTCTGTCGGTATATTCCCGGCGTTCATGCCATTCATGGTCGACAACAGATATTTATAATGATCTAGTCCGGTACTGCCTGCCTTAAAGCTCTTATTGGCGACAGCCGTATTATGTGGTTCATCCATAGCAGCGGCAAAAACTGTCGTTGTCGTATCGGTTGCGTTATCCTTTCCGAGGTTCACCCACTTTATGTCACCGGAAAATATTTTCCCCATATTATCTCGATAGCCGGCCGAAAAGTCAGCCTTCTTGCCCATGGCAGCAAGGATCGCCTTTGCAGTGCTTGGCGCAAGATTGTAAACACATATAGATGCGGCGATAGGCTGAAATTCCGTCATCCCCTTAATGTCGAAGACGACTCTCAGATCACCGCCACAGCTTACGCCGCCGGCCGAGAGATTCCAGGCACGCAGCCATTGCCGGCCCATTTATTATCCGATTGTGCTTGACAAACTGCAAAAAGGGGTGCTGAATAGAACCCGTGAGACAGAAGCGATCGATTGCACTGACTGCCCAGCAACTTGATTTCCTTGAAAAGGAAGCTGCGCGGCTTGGAATAACGGTCTCGGACCTCATTCGGAGAATTATCGATCAATATCGGGAGGAAAAGAAATGAAAAACTTACTTATTGCTGTCGCAATCTCGGCGGCGCTAATTTCTGGCACAACAGCAAAAGAAACCTGGAATGTTATAGGCGATTCTCAGTGCTGGTTTCCAAAGACCTCTAATTATGACGACGGTGAAGTCACCGTCCAATCAGGACATGGCTTGACATTGATATGCAAAATCAAACGGCCATTCTGTCTTCCGCCGGAATGCACCACATACGGTCATTCAGACCTGGAGTAAGAACAATGATTATAGCCATGCTTGCCTTAATCCTCTTCGCAATCCTGTTTCCGAAGGCGCTGCGATTTCTATTTGCGCTGTTGTTCATTGGTGCTATTGTGATATCGGCGCACGCCGAAACAAATGTTTCGTGCAACCCAGACAGCATGGTCGCTAATGGATATTTTACGCACGGGTCAATGGTATGCAATGACAACTGGCTTGACCGCCCGGCAGGCATTGCAATGGAGACACTTGCTAGACGGTGCGGCCATTTGTCAGAAGATACCCTGTTTTATCTCGCAATGAGTGGCGGAAAAGCCTTTGATAATTATGTCGCCAAAGTAGGCAAAAAAATAGCGTGCAAGGCCTTAGATAAAGAAATGTCAATCATCGACAACGCCAACTAAGCCGCATAGCTCGTCGTGTTCCTGATCGAATCCGCATTGCGCGGACGACTTAATGGACGCTCTGTCTTTTCAACTGGGAAGTCGCCAGCAATGTGAATATTCACATCATTAGTTACGGCGCGGTGATCATGAATTTCATTCATTGACTGCTGCCATGGCGTTGATGGCTTGGCCCGAATTGTTTCAAGCGCCTTATGAAAATCTGATGCTGGTGGAATATGCGCAAGAGGGTTTGTAATTGGATGATGTCCGAAAGCAGCCCTCACATGCGGAATTCGCTGTCCGCTATTATCAACCAATGGCCCTTCAAAATTAGGTGTTATCACATGTGTAGCTGATGCTAGACCAGATTCGCTTGCTCTCATAAGCTGATTGCGCGTCCTCACAAATCGTGGGTCCGTCATGGCCGCATGAATCATTTGACGCGACTGCCCCTCCAAAGAATTCTTTGCGTAGCCATGTGCAGCTAGCCATTCCAACATTCTGGTCTTTCTGCGAAAATCGGGATTGCGTTCATTTCGAGGATCACGCGCACCATAGATGCCAAAGCCAGTACCTTGATCGTGCACGGCATTGGGATCTAATGAAGACTCAGACATGGCTTGCCCAACCATGAGGGCCGCCGCCGCATGAATACTAGCTTCCGGTACTCCTTCCTTGCGTAGCTGATCTTTCATCGCGGCCATTGCTGTAGCAATCCTTTCTCGCGATGTTCCGCCTGTATTTACGCCGCCAGCGTCTGCGCCGCCACCCCCTCCTCGAGCGCCGCCATGCCCAAACCTGCCGCGGCGCTGAGCGCCATGGCCGCCAGATTCCGTGCCTTCCCCTGGCCCAAAGCCGCCGCCAGCACCCCCAGCACCAGCGCCGCCGCCCAACCAACCCCGGACAGCCTCGCCGGCCGCATAGGCACCAACCCCAATGATCCCGAGCGCCGCTAGCCCCGCCAGCAACGCCGTCAGTGGCGCAAACGCGGCAATGAAGCCAGCTACCATGCTGGCCACGAACCGAACCATCACGATGCCACTAATAAGTTCTAGGAGATGCCTTACACCGGCAAGACCGGTTCCGTCCGGCTGCCCGATGATTTTTTGTAGCCAGCCGCCGACCTCTTTTAGTGCATCCCATAGGAACACAAAAACCGGGCCAAGTTTGGAAAGATCCGTAAAAACATGGCCGATCTGCGTAACAAGCTCTGTGAAAAACTTGACGATACGGTCGGAATCATCATTAAGCCAGCTTGTAATCCGATCAAGAATGGCCATGAACTTGTCGAATAGCGCAGCATCGGCTTTCCGCGCGACTGTTTGAATCGCATCCGACAATGCATTATATGCGCGGGTAAGCGCTGCAGCCTTCTCGGCCTCTATGCCTAAATTGCTAGCTAATTGCTTTTCGAAATATGGACCAAAAATATCTTGCCGATGTTTTATTAAGGCATCTTCTTCAATGCTAAGCGCACTAGCCCTTGCGATCGCACGCCCCTTGCCTTCCTTGTCCGTTGCCTCATTATATTCTTTTGCGGCCTTCTCTCGTGCCTTCAGGAAGGCGCCGAAGCTATCCTTGGGATCATATTTGATGCCATATAAATTTTGTAGTTGTCTTGCGGCCGCGTCGCCAAATTTACGAAATGTCTCGGACCAGCCCTCCCACGAGCGCTGGGCATTATCCGCCCCCTCACCGCTCTGTACTGCCGCCTTGCGCAATGCATCTATTTGTTCCGCCGATGCGCCGGTCTTCTGCGATGCATACCATAATTCGCTAAGCGAGAATGAAATTCGCTTTGTTGCATCACTAACAATTGTCGGCAGCTCACCAATCTTTGCGCCGAATTCCTCGGCACGAGTTTGGACCCGCTTTAAGCCCTCATCAAAATCTTTGCGGCTTTTTTGATCCTGGTCGTACGCTATCTTGACCAAAAAACTTGAAAGGATATCGTCGGCCATCAGGCTAGCCTATCTAACGAACGCAATGTGCCGGCATGTATGGATTTCATATGCCTTGCTATCTCGGATGCCGCGGTATGCGGATCGGTCGACGCTAGTTGTATATTTGTGACCTGCTTCCTAGATCCGATATTATTCACCCACTGCTTGCGAACTTGATGCGGATGCCCGAACGAATGCCGCAAAGGGGCTCCGTGTCTAACAAATATATCCAAGAAATCATTTAGAGTCCGCCCTTGAAGGTGGCCCTCCTTCCGCGTAATCCCATAAGCAACTTTTGCTGCAACTTCTGGATTATTTAAATCCAACTTAGCGTGCCGTGGAAGCCCCGTCCATTGCTCAACCTGACGCGCATATTCAGCCGGGTCATTGCGGTCCGCGCGTGGGGCATATTTCTTAAGCTCGCCGGCTAATGTATCAACACCCTTCATATTTGCAAACATTGTTTTGTATCGAGATAATTGTTCAATTATTGCATGCGCAGCATCCGCCGGTGTCTCAAATTTCTTAAATCCTCCTTCCTTGGCTCTAATATTGCCTAGATTAAATCCTCGAATATCACTAGCTGCACCAGCGATTGGATGGAATGCGCCTTGTGCACCAGGAATGTTAAAATCCTGCCCTGCCCCCACGTTCTGATCGTGAGAAAATGGACCATAACCGCCTTTCTTGATGTAATCTTGCGTTCCAGGCTCTGGCATGGCAAGTAGTGGTGTGGTTGGAGCTTTCTGAGCGTGCGTTTCCTCCTTCGGCATTCCCGGATGCCAGCCGGGATGATCGAGGCCATAAGGATCGTCTCCCTCGGCCTTCCCAATGCCAGGAGTTCTATTCCAAAGCCGTTCCGCAGCAGCAGCTCCAGAGCCGCCAAGCGCATGCCCAGGATCTCCGGCAAATGCTTCGGCGCCTTCATATGCCGCCAGAAAGGCCACGCCACCAGGCAAGAGCCGGATCAATGCGCGGATTCCAAGAAGTCCAGCAAGCTTCAGCGCCCACTTACCGGCGATGTAAACCGCCAGCGCGTCCAGCACATAGCGAACCGCATGCAAGCCACCATGCTGGCCGTCCGGCGAGCCCAGAAGTCGGTCGAGCGCCGCCGTTGTCCTATCTAGCCCGGCAGCGATTAGATGCACCGCAGGAACCGCTACAGGCTCGATGTCCCTCCAGGCAAGCACAAGCTGGTCGACAACCGTTGTTAGATCGGCAACGATCTCCTCGGAATGCTCATTGACCCACTTCGTCATGTCGTCGAGGACGATGCCATATTTGTCAAATAGCGCCGCGGCCATTTTGCGGCCAAGAGTCTCAAGCGAATCGCCAAGCGCGTCCAATGACCGGATTAGAGCAACCGCCTTCTCGGCCGCCTCCGGAAGATATTCATTGCTCTCCATCTGTTTTTGAAAATACGGATCGTAGACGGCACGGCCGCGGGCGAGAATAACATCCTCGTCCGTCTTCATCAGCTCGAGCATGCCGACCTGCATGTCGCCATGTTTGCGGCGCTCGGCCATCGCTTTCAAATATGCTTGATGGGCGGTTGCCGCATCTTTAAAATCTTCGTCTCTCAGTCCTAATTGCCTTTTTAACACATCCTTGTATTGAGGGTATAATCTAAGCTTTTCTGAGAATTTATCAAAATCAGCGTGAAATTTCTCTAAGGTCGTGCCGGACTGCACCATCGCCTTGCCGGCGGCATCAAGAGTCCTAATCGAGACATTTGCTTTTTGGGCTTCATAATATAGCTTGCTTAATCCGGCCGCGATCTTATCCGTCGCATATACAATTGCTGTAGCCGCCGCGGTAATTGTCGGCACAACAATGGCAACCGCCTCGGCGAGCGCATCAAATGCCTTCTCCGCCTCGCGCACTTCCGTCGAGGTCGGCCCCTTCATCGAGAGGCTGACCAAGTAATGTTCTAGTATATTAGGGGCGGCCATCGCGCTTGTTCATCGCCTCGTGCGCCCTGAATTGATTCTCGGCGTCCGCTTCGATCGCCTCGTTCAATTCGGCAATTTTGCAAAGATCATATGTTCCATCAAACAATTCACTGAACTTAATATGCCGGCTTATAACTGGCCGCATGATCCAATCTCGCCCATTCGGCAAAGATACAACATCATAATCTAGGTGCGGCACATGACTAGTAAATTCTAGCCTGTGCCTGGTAAAAAATTTTGGAAATTATCCTGTAGCACAGCAATGACAATACCGCCTATTTCCATCAGGCCGATATCGTCAAACATTGGCTGGTGCGCCGCTTCATTCCATACCTTTGCCCAGCCTTTGCCTGCAACCATTTTGCGTTCGCACGAACCCATGCATACGGCAATGAGAGCATGTGTCTTCTCCCGCGGCATATCTGCTATTGAGGTTGCGATTTGCGAAACCACCTTTATTTGCAAAGTCCGTTTTGCTTCGCCAGAATCAACATCAGAGGAGGAATCTTTATCTAAGCCGATAAGATCCTTAACGCTGACCAAAAGCGGCGATAGATCGAGCATTAAATCCAATTGATCCATTGCGGACAATTTTTTATTTTTGTAAGTTATTCCATTAATCTCGAATTCAGCCATATCACCCCGCTAGAATTGTCGTACTACCGGGACTGCCATCTCCGAGAGTTTCGTCAATAACCCCGGCATTAAATACCCAATCAAGCATCCCTCCTTCCCTGGCATTGACATTGTCAGGAATCTTTTTGATCGAGCACAAAAGACAAACGATCGTATCGCCACGGGTCGGATTGCGGACGGTAATCGTGCTGTTTCCGCAATTCGCGGAACTGTTCGTGGTTTGCTTATAAAGCGACGACATCAAAGAATTTGTGGGACTTGTTTTTTGTAGACGTATGGACACTGTACCTCCCTGTGCCGCATGAAGCGAGGTCATTGGTGTACCATCACAGCCCCATACGATTGTTGTCTTATCGCCTTCGAGCGCAATCGTAACTCCCTCTTCGGCAATGCCTCCTCCGGGAGATATAGAGAATGATCCGGCCGGATCGGTAATCGCGACATTGACATCTGAAAAAGAATAAGTTGCCATTTGATTACCTATTCACGGTGATGATGACATTTACATAATGTACGGCCCCAGCGAGCTTAATCGCGCATTGGATCGGCACCGACTTACGAGCTTCTCGATCTGCCTGTGCCTGCGTTGCTACTGGCGGCGCAAAGACGTAATAACCAAGGGTTAACGTATCCCCGGTATTTAACTGACCGAACGGAGGTCCGGTCCATCTTCCAGGTGCCACAAGACCATTATTGACGGCTCCCTGCAAAGTATCATTGATCTCATTGACGATCTGATGCATACCTGGATCAGTTTGGGGAATTTTGGTTGGAGACTGATAAAGGAGATTATAAACATTGGTCTGCACTGCATTCGCAAGCCAATCTGTTCCGTGGACCTCGTCAAAGAAAAATCCGTTAGCCATCACGCCTTGCTGAATAATTGCAGTAGCGTTTTGGAAGTTCACGAAGACATTACAATTTTTATTGGTTAATGTCTGGGCCTGCGATTCCGTTATGAATTCTGCAACAATCCCTGGCTCTTGCTTGAATTTAAGAGTTATAACAGAATTATTAGCACTGAAATTGACAGTGAATGCACGACCGAATACTGAAGCCGCAGAATATGGGCTGGAAGACGAATATTGCTCAAACGTACGTTTGTATCCCAACACCTTTATGGAGCTGGCGATATCAGAGTTGTTTGTTGGATCGAGGACTCCCGGCGCCTGCGTCGAGACGCCAAATATGTGCGCCCTATTAGCGCCCTCGATATATCCAGCGACAGCAATATAGTCTGAATCGGCCGGCGGAGTTGCAGTGGCGAATGTTGCTCCGTACCACACACCGGAAAGATTATCTAGCACTCCGATGCATGCGAGAGCCGTCTCGGGATTTACGCCGATCACCGGAGCAGAAGCAGTACTCAATGTCGTATTAGTCAACACCGAAAGGTCTGTACCGCTTCCCCCGGTCAGCGTAGCGCCTGATACCGTAGCGGCTGATGCAGCCAATGTATAGGCATTTCCAGCCGTACCAGCCAAATCCGAAACGACATAAACCTTTGTTCCGACCACATTCGGTATTGAAAGCGTCACTTTAGAAATATTAACATCTAATGACGGATTAGCAAACGCTACTAAATTAGCCATTGTTGCGGCTGTCGTGCCACCAATCAGCACCTGATTGCCAGTCGGCCCAGAAGAAACAAATGTTACAACTGTGCCATTGATGGTAACCGAGGCACCAGCTAGTGGATTCACCGGGAAACTAATCCATCCACTTGCGGTTGGCGCACGTGCTGCGCTTACGGAGCTTGTAACTCCGGTCGTTCCAGAAGTAATATCAAATCTTTGAATGTTGCTATTCCAAACAAATGTTGCCCCTGCCGCCAAAGTTTGCAATTCTGTTTGAATAGCCGATGCCACACCGTTGAGATTAAGCGCGCCAGTAAGTCCTATACCAGTCAATGAGCATGGCACGCCATCAACATAAACCAAAAAACCGCCATTAGATATTGATGTGAAATTGGAGAGAAGTTGCATAGTAGGCGACATCACACCACTATGAAGAATGCCGCTTGTGGCGAATTGTGCCCAGCGGCCGATATAACAAAACGCCGGCTGTGGACTTTGTGAAAAGAAGAGATCCGCCGCTAGCCACTCTGGAGAGGTTGTGCCAAAATCGCTTGTCACACCCGCAAGCGTCGTGTAGAGACGAATACGCTCGGTCGTATCGATTACCGGCGACGAGCCAATAATCACAAGACTGCCAAAATTAGAAAACGTCGCGGCGAGTGGCGCAATATTAACTTGAACATTGACGACGTCGGAGACGTTGAGGCCCGTGGGCGCCATGATATTTCCTTATAAAAAAAGCCCCGCTTGCTTTCGCAATGGGGCTTAGAATTATCGATGATTGAATTTTAGCTGTTAAACCTGCGGGGGATTAGGCCCGGCACTGAATGCATTCGTATTGCCGGTATCGCCCTCAATCGTAATTGGAGCTGATAGAATATTGAGAACTGGATATGTGCGATCGATCTCGCGCCGGACACAAAATGTCAGATCGACACGGCGAAACCAAACCTCATTGATCAATTCCGATGTGTTGATTATTTTGCAATCCGAAGCGACGATATTCATGTTTTGTAAAAAGAACGATTCCCGATTTTGATCGACCGCAAGCCCGGCTCGGAACATGTTTGCATTGCCCCGTGAGTTCGGGCCATAGAAGCTCGCCATGACCTCCAGCACTTCATGACGGCGCTGCTCGTCATAGCCTTGCCCGGCCGGATCATTGGGATTGGATGGCTCGCCACGCCAATGCCGTGTATATGCGCTATATTCCGGCGTTTCGGAAAGGATGCCTACCCCACACCAATCAACCGTTGCCTCCGGCTGCTTGGGCGACGGTGTTTGCCAGCGCGGCCGAACCATAGGCCCAGGCAGGCCTGTCATGCCAACCACGGCGCCTTGCAAAAACGCATCGAGCGCGATATCTTCGATAGGTGGCGCACTTGACGGAACAAGATAGCCGCCGGTTGAGGAATCGTTTGACAAGGCATGTCCTAAATTGATAAGGAGTGATTACAAGGATACAAAAAATGAGCAAAACATCAAAAATGATCCCGATCCCCAAAGGCGCAATATTTACTATCACTACTGGAGAATATAGTGACTATTCCGTGCATGGCGTTTTCCGAGCTAAGGAAGATATCGATGTAGAGACATTGCGTGATTTATGGATCGTGGCCCACCCAGATCAGCAAGAAGATTACCATTTTGACGAGATTAAATTCCTAGCCTCGCTTAGCGGTATCTTGGAGCCAATTGATGCATTCGAATGGCATCTGTCCAATTATTCATGTGTAAAAGAAATGAATGTATATAGATGAGTCGTTACTCATCAGCGCTGTTGACCATGAAGACAGACTTCGTCATATAGCGCCTTATGAAGCGCCTCGCTGAGTTCCTTAGCGGTAGCCATCCATGTTGCAGATATATCTGCCTCGACATAGGCGAGCATGGCTTCGTGAACCATGCGCTGCTTCGCTTCCAATGTGGCAATTCGCTGTTCGTAATGATGAAAATCAACGAACTTGGACTGATCATGATCGATCATGGGCTTACCACCTTCAGCACACAGAGAGCCTCAATGAACCCAGCGCCCCATCCACTCCAGTCGCCAGTTGTCTTGACTTGATATTGACGACCATGCCATGTCACAACATCTGCATCCGTGGTGCCGGCGCCGTTGGTCAATCTAAATTTGGTAATGATGGTTATCGATCCGGAAAGCAATTCACCATCCGGCATCTTTATCAAATCAATATCGTCATTGGCGGTGACGACGCCGGATATATTATTATAGATAACTGACGAATCGCTTGCTATCCCACCAAGCGTAATAGTCTGAGTAAATCTAGCAACCGAAAATCTGTCGGCAAAATCAGGATCTGTTAGAATATCCGTAACGTCAAGGGATGGCATTATCGCACGATATAGGTAATGGCCCGCCTGAGCTGGCCAGTGTCAAGTAAGGGAGCAGTTCCGGTTCGTCCGCGAGCGCGCCGTGCCGCCAGCGTAGCTGGCTTCAATGGCTCAAACGGTCCATCTGTTATCTTCTTCTGAACCGATACTTGCGCAATAAGCCCGACCTTTTCTAGTTCCTGGTCGATTTGATCTTGCTTGCCGTGAAGCGCTAGTTGACCGGCTTTTTTCATATGAATTTCGATGTCGGCTCGCGCATTGGCAATGCCCGGATGTAAAAATGGGCGAGCAGGAATATTTTTAGCGGGAGACCCATACTCATGAACATAGCCAAGGAGTGCATTTGTCGCCACCGTTGTCTCCCCCGGTTCCGGATCGCGCGCCGCGTTGGCCGCCGGAATGCCGACAAGGACCTCGCGTTTTAAAAGTCCTTCAAGAGCTTTTCGGAATTGCGCGGTATGGCTTTTCTGTTCAATGTTCATGGAACAAATTGCCAGTTAGGCGTTGGCCATCTATTCAGCGCCGCTGTTTGTCTGCCAGGAAAATAGACAAACCCACCATTCGATATCATCATCCTATAAAGGCGCTGGCCATAAGAAGTCGCATTCCACATGCCGGCCCCCGGACTCTGATTGGCCGTAGTATCATAGCCAGCATGAACTTTATCAACGCCTTTTGAATTAAGCGGCCCTGACGACTGGCCAGGAATGCCACCATTAGCCGTAATAGCCGCATCCCGCGCGGACAATACAAGATTATGAGCAACAAAAAGCATTGCGGCTAAATCAAGTGTTACTCCGAAGCGGCATGCATTGAGTTGATTATATGCTTGTGGAATCCAGAAATTGATTTGCGCAATTGGATAAGAGGGCGTATTAAATTCCGGGAACGCTGCGATAAAATCGGTTGCCAATATCGTCATGCAATCAATGGCCCATCATTTGGATCGATAACATGTGGAATACGTGGATCTGCGGGGACGCGCTGACCATTCCTGATGATCTTTTCAGGATTCAGCGGCTCTAGCCCACTACGCGCGGACTTGGCATTATTTTTCGCTCTATCTTCCACATCGGCCGGTTTTTCATTAGCAAACACTAACCTATTTACAATGAAATCAGACTTCTTGTTATCTTCTAACCATGCCTTCCATATATCGATAGGCACATTATGAGTTATCGCATATCCTCCGATAATCTGCGCTTGATCCTCGCGCCGTGTTTTTGGAGGAGTACCGAGACCATTTATCGTGACCGTCTCCGGACGTTGCTGTGCAACTTTGATTAGGCGCTTGCCGCCATCATCGTATTTCTCAACCATATCAAAAGTGCGAAGTATCAATGGAAAAGGAAGTCGCGACGCCACACTGACAGTTTGATTTGATGAGGAAGCGATCGGAGGATTAATGCCTTGCGCCATTATTAGACCCCAACCATTTGGGCAATCGCAATCGGCATCTTGATCACGGCCCCCCAGGTTCCGGCAACAAGCTTTTGCTTGAAGCTGGAAGTCGCCCGAATCATCGGAGAAGCGCGCATTTTATCGGAGAATGCACAAAACCCAGTATCTTGCCCATCAACCGAGTCTGCAATCAACTGTACAAGATTGCCGGCAAGGTTCCCTTGTGGATTCAATGTGGACTGTGCGCCGTATTGAACTGCGTCCTCGATTCTGATGTTCGGGAAATTATCCGCCATCAATTGCTTGGTAGTTACACCAAAGGAGTTCTCGGCGTTCATCGCCATTTTAGATACCGGCGACATTGCAAGAACCATCTTAGATTCTGCATTCACCAACCCGGCTGTTTGCGAGACGAGTTGCGTAATGAGAGTTAGAATATCGTTATAAACCTCATTCGGCGAAGCATTAGGCGCATTTGTCGTGGTCATCCATGCCGTGCCGCCATTTTGTTTTGCCGCCGGAGTCAATGCCGCCGACAGGCTTGGGTCATTCAACAGACCATAATTTCGCAAACCACTAATCCCGAAGAAATATGAGAAATTCAGAAACTTGTCGAGATTGTAGGCCGCCGCGCCATTGACCTCGGACACATAGTTTAACCGAGCGAGGCCGGCAACTTCAAGCTCGCGATCGCCGACTTCCATCATCGTTTGATAGATATAATTCTGGCGATATTCCCATTGCGTGTTAATACCAGCACGGCCATTTTCATTATAATCGCCGTAGGTCGAAACCTCGCCCGTGACTTCCAGCATTTGGATTTGCCAAGTGCTATCGATCCACGTCCCACGCTTGGTTTCACCAAAAATCTGCGCCGCCTTATTGAGCGCGAATTTCACCCGGACGATCTCCGGATCGAAATACGTAGTCAAATAGGCCGGAACGGATGAGTTAGGCGTTGTGAATAATGCGGGCTGCGCATCCATCGCCATTTGGAAGTTATGTCGATATTCATCCGGCAAATAGGCTTTGACATCCGGCAGCACAATACCGCGCGCTTCATGCATCGCCGCATGAGAGCGCCATGCCTGCATTGATTCCTGAACGTTCATTTAAAAGGACTCCTTAACAATAAAAAACCCCGCTATTGCGGGGCCGCTTCCACGTTGCTTATATAATTATTTATCCGAGTGTGTGAGTTGACATTTTAATCAACCCGCCCGCTGGGCCTTGTGAGCGCGCACGCCATTTCGTCTGATATGACAGCGCAGCCGTAATAGTTGTCGAGGAGACAACAGTGTTATTGCTGACGATATATGTCCCGAGACCGCCGGTACCAGTGCCTAGCGCGGAGATATAAGTGCCGGCAACAACACTTGCGCCTGAAAGCACGTCGCCGGCGCCGAACAGCCCGACAAGTGCGGAAGCCGCCGTGAATGTGCCATAGGTTTCGGAAATCGTCGTTGACGCCACGACCTGGTCGGGGATCGATACCGAATATGTACCGATGCCGCCTGCCGTTCCGGTGAGCTGCGCAACGACCATCGTGCCGGTGGCAACTGCCGTTCCAGAGAGCGTACCGCCCGGAACAACTACGCCGGAACCTACTGCCGTAATCGTCATCACATTGCCGGCAATAGAGCCAGTAAATGATCCGGTCGACGCCGCTATCGAGCCGGTAGCACTTGCCGTTGCGCCGGCCGCGGCCGCCGCAAATGATATTCTGCCATCGGCATAATTCGCATAGGCGAACTGATCATAAAGAGCTTCGGTCGTCCCATCGTTTTTGACCCAAACATCACCGCCGCTTATTAAGGTGACGCCAAACCCAGGGGGGATCAAGAAACTAGTTTCTGCGAGATAAATCGTGAGAAGGCCTTGCTGTTCACGATGGACGAACCCTGCTGGCTGACCATTGCCAAAGTTATTGACAATCATCGGAGTTTCGTTTGGATCTAGTGGCGATGGCTGAAGCCAGGCAAACCTGCCAATGGTAAGGCCGGCCGCCCCGGTTACGAGTCCACCTGGACCAGCCGGAACAAACATCCGAACATTAGAGCTTGCCCAATCACCCGGGACAGCCGGTGCCGGAACAGTTGCAACAGAAGTTTGGAAAGGCATAATACTTGATCTCCTTTAGCAATTATGCTAGTGTTTTTAGAGAGATTGATACAGATGGGAAACGCGAATGAACCGGGCTGATCATAAACATATCGCAGATATGCTGAAGCATATCTTAGACAAGAAATTGAAGAATCTTACTGTCTCAGATAAGAAATGGCTTGATGCTGCATCGAACGCCATGGTTGCACTTATGAATGAAGATGCCGAATCGGCAATTACCATTCTCAGTTCAATTGGAGAACATGAGGCTGCCGATTTTATTAGAATGAATGGATGTAACATCGCAAAGTTCATGGCTAATAGCCGTTCATTTCGCAATGTAACATCAAGCCATTGATTACATTATTCGAATGCGAGCTGCATCTGGGAACATTTCGGAAAAGCTCTTTACCCCTGCAGCATCCATAGCAACCCTCGGCTTTGACTTAGGATCGGATGCTTTCGGCTGCATTTCCAAGATAGTTTTGAGCGCGATAAGCTCATTGATGCCTTCGGTTTTGATCCCCATGGCGTCAAGAGCGGTGCGGTAAACTTCATCCGCGCTATCATGCGCCATCGCGAGGTCGCCAACATAGGGGCGAACCGCGCGCTCGGCATCGCGAATATCTTTCTGTGTTTTGATTGCTGACGCCGTTGCTGCTCTCACAGCCGATGCAATTGCCGCATCCATTGCCGGCTTTGTCACAAGATCGTCAGGCTCGCCATCCTTGGCGCCTTTCTTTTTGTCCTTGGCCTTACCCTTTGGTTCTTGCTCTTCCTCGTCCTTATCGTCTCCCTTGTCATCATCAAGATCAGCATCTTTTGCGGACTTCTTTTTGTCCTTAGCCTTTTTCTTGTCGTCCTCGTCCTCGTCGTCCCACTCGTCCTCGCCCTTGGCCTTATCTTTGTCCTTATCTGGCCATTCGTCCTCGGCAATGCTAAGCGCATCGATCGAATCGAGAAGTGAGCCGGCGTCATCTAGGGACGCATCCTGAGCGAGCTTTCCTTTAGTCCGCTCTGTCAGCGCCGTAATGATGCTCGGCTTGCTGTCCTTGAAATTGTCTTTAGTGATCTTTGCAAGAATTGGCGTAAGATCAATCTTTGCATCCTGTGCCAGCTTTGGCCGCAGATAAACAAGCAACGCGCCTTGGGCCACTGCGGCCTTGCGGCTCAATACGGTCTTTGACATGATTATTTCTCCATTGGAATCGCCGACAACGACATCGGGACCGGCGCGCCCCTCAGCAACCAACGCAACATGGTTGGCTTGAATTTCTCGCATAACGCCATCATAAGCCTGCCCTTGATAAACACCGGGCGTCATATCGGCTTTATAGCGATAGCCACATGACAGCTCTTGCTTCGAGCCATCTTCGATTGCATCAATGGCCTTGCCGGGCCACACAACCAGCTCGGCTTTTAAAAATGGCGCATCGAATACCGGATTATAAACGGCACCGACAACCGTATTATAAGCATGATCTTCGGCATCTACCGGGCGATGCTGGAATAACAGCGGCTTGCCATCGAATGTGTCGACAGCCTTTTTTAATTCCTCCGGATCGCGGAGCAGATGATAGATTCGATCGCCATCGAGACCGAGCTCTTTCCAGTCCGGGATTTCACGGCCGAGGTATGGATTAACCGTGGCTTTAGAGATATTGCTTTCGGCAATGTGGAGATGGCCATCCTGGTCGACGGTGCGAACGGATGCCTTGTCTAGCGCTAGAGCGTCATCTCCCGTGTATCCATTAGCATGCGCTGCCGCGGCCTGCTTCTCAGCATCCGCGCGATCAGCATAGCATTTGCCGGAATCGCCCCATTGCCAACCATCACTACCACTCGGGAGTTTGCATTGTTTGATGGGCATAATTGCTTAATCCGACCCAATAACAACCAATGGAACGCATCGGCAATTCGGCAGCGCCCCCGCGTGCCCTGTCATATTATCCAGCGTAGGCGGATTATCCCATCGCACGAATTTGCCTTCCATTTTCTTGTGAGAAGGCCGTACATCGCTATCCCGCACGGTCGCCCAGGTATACCCCTCGGAGCCAACAAACTGCGCCCTTGCCTGCGTGAGCGCGGTTGCGGTACGGCCTACCTCAGTCCTCGCGATCAGCGTTGCCCGACTTTTGCTAACTTCGCCAGTTCGCATGATCTCGGCGGCGATGTCCTTTGCTCGCGTGCCTTGCTGGATGCCCTCTATAGTGAGCTCATGCACCCGCTGCGCGGCATCCAATGGCAGGCTTTTGATTAAATGAACCTGCTCTTGAAGAAGCTGCTGCATTGTGGCACCGATAGGAGCATATTCGATTTCCTGATGCAGCGCGCGGCCCATCTGAGCCGATACCTCACGCCACGTTTGCTTATCGCGAGCCGCGACTTCCGTGATCATCCGATTCGCAACCGCGCGCGCCCAAGGCTCGATTAGCTGCGCATAGCGATCAAGCGCCGCATGCATTTGAATCCATCCGTCACTTGTCGATGGATCAAAGCCGCGAACAATGTCTCCGATATGCGAGGCTATTTTGCGAAGCCGGATTGCAAATTGTGTTTCCGCTTTCCGCGCCCGCATAAACGCGGCCTTTAATGGCGGGATATCACGGCGACGTTTATTGAACCCAGTATTGTGAACGTTCATTAAGCCTGCGTATAATTAATAACAAGCATTCCGGCACCAACTGCGGTTGGTGTGGTACTTTGCGCAATCCTGATAAATACATTAGGTGTTCCGACCGGCATGGCAAGCAGTGCAGCAGCCGCAGCATTTACCAATGTCAATTGAACAATTCCAATTGAGGCTATAGAAGTAGCAGCCACATATTGCGCACCACCTTGCGCGCTGCCAATAGAGATGTTAGCGGTTGTTCCGGTATATGCCGTAGTCGTATAAACGGCGATCGACTCAATCGTAGCGCCGGCCGGAACCGACATAGTAAAATCCGTATTGGTCACGGCCGTAACCGGCAGACTCAATCTCTGGATAAAATCAGTCTTCCCGGCAATGCCGCTAGCCGAATCTATTAGACCGCCACCATCAACGCCAATACTAGCAAATACCGGATTTGTCACATTGCCGAGGTTCGGATCCCATATCGTATTCATAATCATTATATTTTATTCCTTATTTAGAAACCACGACTTCGCCGGTTCCGATTACCCAAAGATGACTTACAGTGGCAGTTGAATATGGGCCAAAATCAGGATTGATGCGAAATCCGAATGTTGGCGACAAGCCAGGCTTAACATCGGCAATCGCGAATAGGTTGTTAGCCTCGCCTGATTCAACCGCAAGAAATGGCCCAGCCCCCAAATCAGTCCAATCGGTTATCGCTGCCTGAACGAGCGTTGTCGCAACAGCCATGTTTAATCCTCACCACCATTGCCGGCTGATTTATTTACATTAGCTTCAAGATTGCCGCTTCCACTACCTGGTGGCTTCATCTTGAGTTCCGCCTCTGCTTGCATCATATCCATTTCGCTTGGCGGCGGAGGTTCTGCCTCGGCCTCCTCGATATCCTCGGGCGTGATAGTCGTAAAAATACCAGACTCCTTCGAGGATTCAAGAAGCTCCTTCAAGCCCTGAGCATGACTGATCAAACCGGCCGTAAACGCCTCGACTACCGCCGTAGTCGCCTTAGCCCCATATTCAACCTTCTTATCCGGAGCGCCCGGCTCATCACTCAAGTTCAGCCCGGCATAAGGCGTGTCTGGATCGCCCGCAACCCGCTGGCGTGCCTCCGATGGCGCTATAACCCCAGTAGCAATATGAACCTGATCTGTCTCCGCCTCAATCTTTTGCTTCTCGGCAAGAGCCTTCTCGTCGAGTGACCAAAGCGGCTCATATTCAAAGGTGATATCTGGATCTACCGAGCCGAATTCATTGAGTTGTATAAACCCTAGAACTGTTGTTATTTTCGATGAGAATAGCAATTCCTGATAGGAATGAATCCAGTCATAGAACGATCTGATTTCGTCTTCCGATGACGCATTAAGCCCGGATGGCGTGATGCCTGTATATTTAATTAATGGAAGTCCACTAGTACTGCATATATGCTCTTGTGACTGGGCCTGCAAATGATCAAGCGTACCTAACGGCGTCGAGACGTTAAAGAACTCTTCACCGTCTACGCCGGCCTGATTGTTTAGAACCATCAAGCCTTTGTTATCACGCAAATTGTTAAATAGTTGGACTCGCCTATGTAGGCTAGTTGCAGAGTCCGGATTGGCATTCAATTGATCCGTAAGATTGGTTGTTATACCACTCACAGAAAACGAATGAATAAGATCCTCTACGCTTCGTTTGGTTCTAAGCCAACTCTCGACTGTCGGCATTACCATTTGCGATAGAGAGAGACCGCCAAATGAATAAGCTGGCTTGAGAAGATCAGGAACCTCGCGGCCAATAAATGTTAATAACCTAGATTTGTGAATTTCCTTCCCCATAACGAACCATGAGGCGGGATTATACCAATCGTCGCTTAGCGGGTCCTGGGCATTGTAATTCATCGGATAGCACCAGACCGCCTCGACAGCCTTAAACCCTTTCAGCCCTCCTTTGCCTACTTTCGCCGCGCTAACCTTATCGTGCCCATCTCCGATCGGTGTCTTAAGCTCATCAGGATCATCGGTTGTCCCAAGATCGATATATATATGCCCGCGGCCAAATTCACCATCCGCCTGGGCCGCCTCACGAAAGATATCCCGAATGCGAAATTTCTTGAATGCTGCTTCTATCTTTGATATTTTATCGGTTTTGTCCGCATCTCCGACGGCTTGAAAGCGAATCCACTTCCGCGTCATCTCCGTTGCGATGGTTTCGGAAATACGGCGATATTCAGGACGCTGGGCAAGCAGCGCTAGTTCCGGATATCCGATAAAATGATCGGCACCTCCGGCATACATCGATGTCGTTAAAGCCGATCCAGCCCACGACATGGAGCCAGACAAGGCATCGTCCATCGCCATGCCGCGACCAGATGGCGCTACACCAGGAGGATGCTCCGGCACAGTAAATGGTTGAATTGATCTTCGTTGCGGCCCAGACGAAAATGCAAGAACTGAATCACTAATAACAGCGGTTTGTACCGGTAGACTTTTGCGCCGGCTAGTTACAGCTCCTTTCATTACCCCGGCCTATCTTTTGAGCTTTTTCCACACAATAAAAAAGCATACCGAAAAGGTAGCGACGGCGACAGCGATAAGCCAAGGAAACAGTCTTTCCTCGTTGCCTGGGAAAAAGAATATGACGACTAATCCCGCAATCCAGAAAGCCAAGCCAAGAACGAAGGGCCAGGCGCGCAGAGGCAAGCCAAAAATTCTTACCACCTTCGGCCACTCATAGCCGACCACCGTAGCACATCATCACTAATCACGATCGGACGCGATGCATGTGCTTTATGCTGCACGGCAAGCGCCAATGCACACACACAGTCGTCGTGGAATCCCTCAGGAGCCGTATAGCGACAACCTGTCCGAGTATATTCATACTCGAAATTTTCCAATTCCATCCGAATCGGGCCGTCCGGAAATGTTACTTCCCGTTTTTGAATTGCAACAGCAAGGCCTTCCATTAGCTTTTGCTTGGAGGCGGAATTAAAGTTATACCCTTCAAATCTTGTGCCTGGGCGTTTTTGCAGCATCTCAACAATTGGGTCGCCGACTCCGGTCGAATCAACAAGTGCTGGCGTTGATCCGGTTGCGGCGATGATTTGCTCCATAGTGTTGTCCCATGGTCCTTGAAATCTATGGAAACGACACACACGCCCATATTCATCAAGAGCAATCCCCACGGTCCAATCGATATGCTTCGCAAGATCCCAGCCCCAAACTACCGGATTCGTCAGTGCCAATGGTTCGAGACATCTCGCTATCGCCGCAAGCCCGAATGGGTTGCCGCCGTCGTCCGAAGGTTCGGCAAGATATAGTTCACGAAATACCGCATCCGGGAGAATGCGGCGCGCGTCCTCGACCTCTTCATCGGCGAGCACACCCGCATCAACCGCATCAGCCGCGATCAGCTTATGATAACTCAGCCCCGCCTCACCAGCCTCGGCACGTCGACAAAGCGCATAAAACCAGTTCTTGCGGCCCTTGACATTGCCTATAATGCGAGCCGGACCTCGCGTCGCGGTAAGCGTCGAGCGCAGCGCATGCCAGGCCTCCTCGCGCATACGAGAGGCTTCATCAATGACAGCCGCAAAAACGTCCTCGCCATAAAGCCCGTCTGGTTTTTCGCCAGACTTGAAAGTGATAATAGCCCCATTCATCAATACTATAGATGGAGGGACTTCAACACTTGTATAAAGATCTCTTGGGATTGCCAATTTCATACGCCGAAAGGCAATTTGTGCCTGCCCGAACACGGGCGCAATCCACCAATAGTTCTGACCAGATTTCCCCTTCAATGCCTGCTCGAACAGCCATGCTATACAGCCGACGGTTTTGCCTGTCTTGGTCGACGCCTCCGTTAATGAATAACGGGCCGGGCTCCCAAGCGCGTCCACCGGCTGAAATATAGCAGCAAATTGTTTTCCATAAAGCGGCGGCCGCTCATAATGCCACGAATCACCCTTGCTCTGCATGCTCTATTAGTCTCGTCTCCTGACCGTTGAGCTTAGCATTCCCAATGGTAATTGTAAAGGTCCGATTATCCTGAATATTGTTCGTCGGAGATTGGTCACGCCATATTTCCGGGCGCCTATTCTTCAGCCAGAAAAAGCAAGACACAGGATCCGGAGGAACATGCTCGCGATATGGAACGGTAACCGTTCCCTTTGGGCCATTGAATATCTTAACCGCATCAAATGTATAGCCACAGGCTCTTTGATATAAACTGCGCTGCACACGACCGTCGGCAAATTCTTTCTCAACTTTATTTATGGCTAGTAAAAAATCTTGATGTTCCACCTTCCAATTCCAAATCGTTTTAATCGACACATCAAAAAAATCTGCTAACTCCGCATCCGTGGCTCCCATATAGCAAAGCTTTAATGCCTGCTTTGCATATTCGGGTTTATATTTGCTTGGCCGGCCTACAGGATTTGTCATTGACATTCTCGGACGAACATATTATCTAGCTCGCTTCACAATTCCCTAACATCAGCACAAGGAGTGAATACGTTATGCCTACGGTACAAGATATGCTCGATCAAGCCTTTCAGGCCGGTCGAGATGCCGAACGTAAGATGGCTGCAATTGCAGCTTCTGGCGCCGTGACTTTCTCTAGCGAAAAACCTTCACCCACGCAAGTGGTGATCGCAAATGCGCCGAGCGGCAACGGCGCCCGCAAGCGTGGGCGCGTCAAAACCGAACTTACTGAAACCGTCAGCTATGATCCACCGCTAAAGCCAGCCAAGACCACCATCGTCGCCCGTGGCGTCAAGAAAGCCGGCGCGCCCCGCACAAAAGGCGTTAAAAGTGCGATCATATCTCTAATTGGCGAACAGCAAGACGGAGCAACCACCGCCGATATCATTGCTAAGCTGGGATTTAAAGCAACCTCCGTCAATGCAACTCTAATGAGCCTGAAGAAAAAAGGCCTCGCTGCACAGGATGGAAAGGTTTGGTTTCTCACCGCATCAGCCACCAAATCTAGTGACAGCAACTCCGAAACTGAGGCTAGCGCCGATTACGGCTTTTGAAACTCGAGTAACCTAAACAACAGCGAGGCGCGTGAAGTTTTGTTTTAAATCACGCGCCGCGCCTTAAATATAAATACTTGCTAGCTTTAGGTAATTGTAACACACATTTGATGCGCATTAGTGGTTAAAATCTGCCCTGTACTCGTTGTTACAGTTGCGAGGACATCGTATGTTACGCCGGCCTGATAAGTGCCGACTTGCTGCAATACGATTGTTCCGGATATTGTCGTCGGTCCTATTAGCCTTAAGGACGGAGTCGAGTCGGTTCCAGATACAACGGTTATTGATGTTGTCGCGGTTGAGATTGTTTCCCCTGTCGCGAGCGATGGCGAAAAATCAAACGAAAGCGTGACTTGCTCATTTGAATATATTGGCGAGAAATCCAGGGCGGCTCTGGGCATTCGCCATGTCCTAATATGTTGGATATGATATCATTCTAATCGGCGCTGGATATTGCACCATTCTGATCGGCTCTGATCGCACCATTCTGATCGGCGCCGGATATCGCACCACATAGTCTGGATCAACGAAAATACGGCGCTTAAGAAAAAGCAGCGCAATCGAATTCGCGACCGACCGGCCAAAAGACGATAACGCGGTAAACGGAGTAAATAGCGATGGTTTTGCAACGCTTGCACTTCGTGCCGACGATGTGCTCGTAATAGTCAGAATGCCGGTTATTTGTGCCGGAGCTTGTGTTCGGCCTAACGAGCGAGAGACCAAATTGGCGACAAACGAAGCGGCGGCATATCCTCTAGGGCTAACAGGTCCGCGGGAAACAAGCTGCACAATGCCTGAGGGAATCCCAATCCCTTCGGCGATACCCCGTGAGAATGCAGCAAAACCGGTCTTCACGGCCATGGCTGCACGTGCCGCCGCAACCACACCAGATCGTGCCGAGATTTGGATTTTACCTGCAGGCCCAGCGAGACTTGAGCTTATAGCCGACGCCCGTGAGCTAAGCTTTAAGGCGCCTGCCGATAATGCCCGCCCTGCCGCGCTGGACCTCGATGAGGTAACTAGGAATATAAACCCGGCAGCAATAATAGATATGCCAGCCCTAGCGATCGCAGCGGCGCCGGCCCGTGCCGCAAGAAATATCTTTCCTGTAGTGGATGCCCTGGCAAGTCCAGTGGCCGTTGCAGAGGCTTGTAGTGCCGTCTTGAAAATAGCGCCAGCACGGCTAGTCGCCACTGTGGCCGATCGCGCGACAACCTGGACTATCCAGGATTGTCCGACGAGCGAGACCGCGTTGGCGGCAGTCCTAGCTGCCAGCGCCGTTTTGCCTACGCTAGACGCCTTGGGGGCCGCCGCAACGGCTGCAGTTATCGCCTGCAAAGCAGCACGGACCACACTGGCTACGCGCCCAGCCGCCAGCCCGATGCCGATGGCTTTTAGATTAATTGCGCCAAACAATTGCGACGCGGAAAATCCAGCCGATTTACTAGCTGATTTAAGTGTTAGCTTACCAGCCGAGACCGCACCGCCCATGCTCCTCGCTGACGATATGGCAACAAGAAAGACGGATGGGGCAACCGATATGACAGTTCGCCCAAGCGACACGGCTGCAGAACGGGCAGATAGACCAACCGCGCCTATAAAACCATCAAGACGACCTGAGCCGGTCGACATGGAGACAGCTTTAAGCGCTATCTTTCCGACGAAACCATCCAGCCTACCGATAGCAATGCCAAGCGCTGACGTGCTCAATATGGCACGAACAGACATCGCCACGCGGCCAGCGGACGAGGCAACTGCCGAAATAACAAGTAAAACCTTGCCGCTAATTGGCGCTTGGCCTGCTCCGCGCGACACACTAGCGCTACGCAATGCTGCGCTGAACAAACCAGCTGCGCGAGCTGGGCCGATCACCACAGAACGAGCAACAAGCCTCCCCATCGTGGCAGCAGCAGCACGCGCCGGTCCTACAGCCACGCTATATGCCGCAAGCGCCGCCTTTCCTGAGAAACCATCAAGCCGGCCGACGCTAAACGCCATGCCTTTTACGACAAGCCCTACTTTCCCGGCAAACCCATCAAGCCTAGCGGTACTTATAGGCGCCGATGAGCCACTTAATGCCGTCTTGATAACCCCAAGCGCTCTGGCCGCGCCCACAGCCATTCCACCTGCACGCAGGCCAATCGCACCGATAAACGTGGCCACGCCAATTGCTGCTGATTTACCGACGGACCGAAGTCCTAATTTAACCGACGTGCCGGCTAGCCCATTGCCAACTACAGCGGCGCTTGTCATAAACGACGCGCGCCCCGCAATGGTCACTAAACCAATCGTGTTGCTAGCAGCCAGCGCAAAAAGCGTAATAGGTCCAACCGCTGAATTTAATACCGCCGCATAAATTTGCACATTTTGTGCATTCGATGTATTATTAACCCAAGAGACGGTCAGTGTTTGGTTGTCTGATGACGCCGAGAAAATTATGGTATATTTGCCAAGTAAATTTGCCACTCCGTTTGTCATTTGAACGGATGTGTCGACATAAGGAGACACACTTGCGTCGCTCAATGTTGCCGTCAATTTTCCTTGTGTAAAGGCAGTGAAATTATAGCTTACCGAAACATAAACGGTAAGCGTCTGCACCACAAGACCAGCCGGGACCGTAAATGACATCCCGGCACCAAGAGCTGGGCCATTACTATAAACAACGTACTTCTCATTAGATATAGAGGCGTCAGGATTTCCATCGGTCCATGTTGACGAAAAGAACGGTCCGGCAGGACTATTATCATAATTCAGCAGTGTAACGCCGCCGACTTGGCTTAGAGCGCTTATTACCGAACCTCCGGTTAGCTTTCTTTCGATCGATGCGGCGCTTGCGGCATATCCAAAAGCGGCCCAATCCTTGCCGCCAAGAGAGGTAAGATTGATATTCTGAGATGTCGTGTAGGTAGCTACTGAACCAGTGAGCGACGCTGTCGAGACACGTCCAAGCGCACGAGCCACTGAGCGGGTAAATAGACCAACAGCACCGGCGAGCAGCGTCGACTCGCCGCCGCGCGCCTTCGTGGCCGCTTGCAATGGAGTATTGCCAGAAAACGCTACTGTGGCAAACGACCTGGAATTTGAGGCCGAAGTCAGTGCGACGGCTATTGCGCCCTGGTTATTCCTATAGAGCAGCAGTAACGACATATTCCGCCGCCCCTCATAATATCCTTCCTAGTTTATGCGGGCCGCTACCTGACCCAGAATCCAATCTCGGGAGCGTATGTCGCAGCACTCGGCGCCGTCATGACTGGATACCAGATATAGATCAATGCAGAATTGCCGGGACCGATAATGATTGGCGGAAACGCTTGCGGCATGATATTGGCATTGGCAACGGTGATCGATCCGACTGCCCCCTCGACACTCCCAAACGTAAGCAGATGCTGGTCACCGACTACATTGATAACCGTCGCGCTGACTGCCGGACGAATATTTCTAAGGCCGCATACCGCGCGCACCGAACCGGACGCGGCAGGAGCCACAATCGCCCCGCAATAAATAGATGCGGCAGAGCTATTGCCAGTCACCATGTTAGGACTGACGATATTCGCTGTGAGATTTGTTCCGCCGGATGTGTAGCGGTTAATATTGTCGATATAGACGGCAATAGCGGTATAGCCAGCCGTCGTGGTTGATGCTCCGGCTACGATAGCCGAGAGTGATATATAGTCCAGGGAAAGCCTCTGTGATGCACTGCCGTTGACTATCACGATAAACGGTGAGGTTGCTACAAGCGAAGTTCCATATGTCGGAACAATCGCCGTTTGCGCATTGTTGCACACATAGTAGGAGCCTTCATCGGCAAGCGTATGCTGCTTGCGGACGATCGGCATCGTGGTGAGTTCGCCATAGGTCCACTGTCTGAACGCAGCATCGTTATTTGTAGCATCGGCATTCGGAACGGGAAGCGCGCGGTTGATTAGCCCGCGTATTAAGGCCTGCGGTGAAATCATTTGTTCTCCTTCCTAAACATTTAAAGCAGCCGGCGAGGATAGCTCTGGTTGGCCGCGACATAAGAATAATAAGGGCCTGTAACAACTCCCCAATCACTCGCAAATATTACTCTTGCTCCAGCGCGATCAGGACACGCTTCAGTTGCATACCCAGTACCAGATGTATTAGAATTACGTGAATGAGCAAAATGCTCCATTGTGCCGGATGCATCTAGTTTTACCGCCGCAACTTCTTTTTCGAAGCCCAGTCCCGCCCCTAATCTATATGAACTAACATAGATCCATCCTGGCCTTTTATTAGCACGCCCGGAGATGTGCATATCGCCAGTCCATTGCGTGGTTAAGTTCCTGGTCTTTGGCGCGCCACTCAAGGGCCATGATTCTATATAATTATTTGTGGAATCCTCATAAAGGGCCACGAACACTTCCGCCCCCGATTGATCCCACCCGAAATCACCGTGATCATGATTATTTGTCCACAAGTCACGCAAGAACGTCATGTTGTTATCAAATACTGAAAATTTATGAAGAGTATTATATAAGATCCCGACATAGAGGCCGGAATGGGACATGCCGAACCAGTCTATATCCGTAACATCACCACCTAATGTGGTCAGATTGAAAGACCCCGAGGAAACACTATCATGCCATAGGTCATAAACAGCTAATGTATAATTTCCGCCCGCCGTTTTTCCCATAATGGTAAAATATCTGTCGTCATCGCTTTGGTTACCCTCTTGATATCCATTGCTGACTAATGTATATGCGGCAAACGTATGTAGGGTAGTGTGGGCTCCGGTAGTCGCATCTATTGAAATAAGAGTGTTCCCGACGGTCGAATATATCACATTAGGTTTTGTATTGGACCATTTTGCATCGTCACATGTCCCCGATATCCCATCAGTGACTAGATTAGTTCCGGTTAGATCAATAACATTCAAAAGAGCATATGTGTTTCCATCAAGCACAAATGCTCTCGCCGCATCAAAATTTAACAGCATTTTTGTTCCGTCGCAATTCCAAGGTTGCGTCTTCGCGTAAAAATGCCGTATTCTATTGCCGCCGCTTGACATCGCAGTGGCATCGCCGACACGAATTATTTCCGCATTGAATTCCGGTTGATAGCTCCATGTCAAATATGTGGGAATACGCCCCGTCCAGGCAGGAGTAGCAATTATGGCGAGCTGTACACCCGGAGGAAACACCCCTTTTACGGGCGGAAGAAATACGGATGTAAGTTGCGCGTTAGAGGTCAATTCAAAATTTCCGGAATCACCGTGAATGTTTGGCTAGCAATTGGGTTTGCTTGGTTCTGCATCTGAATATCCACAAACACAGAGGTGCCCGAGGCGAGCTTTATCGACGCCTGATTGGCATTAGCGAGCCCTCCCCCGCCCGCTGCCCCGTCGCCACATTGATGCGTCAATATTACTAAATAGGCCCCTAACCAGTTCGCAGCTCCAGTCGCCGGATTATACGCCCCTCCGTCACCCCCAGTGTACGTCGGTGGGGCACTCCACAGCGTCACTAACAGATTGACACCAGCCCATCCTGAGGTGATATTCGTTACGACTCTTACGCGAGGGATAAGGCATCCACCTGCGTACGTTGCAATCGAAAAGGAATGAGACCCAGGTGAGGTCGCAGAGTCTGCAATCAGGGAGTTAGGCGGATAGGTAAGAGTTACTGTAAGAGATGTCCCGGTTGATGTAGACGATAACGACGCTCCGCCAGATGTTGCAGCGAGCTGGAATGTGTTGGTTGCGATGACCGAAACCCAATAAGTTACACCTAGGACAAAGTTTCCGCCAGTTGGCGCTGTCGTCCCGCTGAGAACTACAGCTTGACCTACTTGAAGCGGATGCCCCGTCCATGTGAATACGCATGGAGTGGCACTCGTAGCGGTAACAGCGGAAGAAACTGCACTCGCCGGACGTGTGATAACAGTTGCTAATGGATTGGTGATTGCACCTGAGTTAAGCGAAGTTTGTCCAATACTTTGAATCTCTAGCCATGTGGATCTGATATTTTGCGCCAATTGCTCAAATGGAGACCATATCCCCCTTTCGGCCGGAAGCAGCTGGCTTAACAAATCCGCAATTTTAATTAACGTCGGGTCCGATGGCTGATCGCCAGCCAAAGCCACGGGCATGGATTGCGCCATTAGCGCTTGACCGGCAGCAATCAGGTTTTCCGGATTTCCTGAGACACCCCCTAGATCAAGCGCAACAACTTGGGTCTTGACGGCGCCGCCTTGCCTGGCCACATCACGAATAGAATCGCCGCCTGAACCAACATTAATGACGGTATTATCAGCCACGTTTTACGCCATCGTCAGAGTCATTTGCGCGGCATTAAAGGTAACCGTATTATTAATTACTATAGGCTGCTGAACGATCTTGCGAATCGAGCCACCACCTGAAGCCGATGCCGCATTGACACCAACATTAAAGGTGTCGGTCGTAATACCGGCAACCGTGAGAACTCCGGAGAATGATCCGGCTTGCGGTAGCACACCACCAAATTTTTGCGTGACAACCACTGGGTCGCCATTGGAAAATCCATGTGCTGGAACAGTTAGTACGCTCGGGCTGGCTAATGTTCCGGTGAACGGTAGCCATTTGAAATTGCCCATATAATCCCACCAAATAACATTGGTGTTCCCAGACGAAGCATCGGCGAGGAACCATGAATTTACAGTTCCCCACGCAGTGGTTGCGCCGACTAATGGAAATGTTATAATAGTATTAGTGTTTGCGATGCTTGCAGGAGTCGTGACCGGTTCCGTTCCCGAAGATGCAACCGCCTGGGCAAATGCCGAAAAGCGGATAACTTCACCACTGGCCACCGTAACGGTCGTGCTAATAACCACAGTTGTCGCGGAGGTTGACACAACCGTGATATTAGCGCCAATATTCCCTGGAGTGGTAATGCTTCGGACATACATTCCAGCGACGATCCATGATGGAACAGTCGCCGCGAAATTCAGGGTGGCTGATGCGGTGGAAACCGCATTCGTCGTGAGTGAGCCGGAAACCTGCACGCGGGCATAGGTGCCTACAGCAACCTCCGAGGCCCCATTAGTGGCAAGCGAGCCGGTATCCGACGTCGGGGCAGTTGTCATAAGCCCTAGCCACTCACCGGTTGGCAACGCCGGCATAGCAATACCACCAGTCCAATAATTCAGTGACGCCAACGTGGCGTAGTCAGCTAATCCAGCCATACTATGAAAGCTCCGCTACTTCTAATTCGGCATTCTCTTTAGCCGTAAGACCGCCCCATTCTTCCGCCGATTGCTGCGCCATCTTCTCAAGTAGCAGCACACGCAGCGCGGCAAGCACATCCATACGGCTTCCATAATCACAACGCGCGAAGAAAAGATAACTTATGCGTCGCATATCGATATCGAAAAAATCACGAAGCTCTTCCAGGGCCGGAAAGCCTGGCTTGAATCCAGCGGCAATAAAATATTCGTCTCGGCTGGCGTGACCGATGGCACATTGATGACAATGGCTAAGATTAAACTGGTCATCTGGAATATGATTCACAACGCGAATTAGGTTTTCGAGGTGCTTAATTGAAGATTTTGACATTTTATTTTGCTCCGTAATACCTCACATAGTCCACCCACATATCATAATACCCGGCGAGCGGGGGAGTTACCGGCCACCCACTGCCCATTGCGAGGTCGAGCATCACGAACCAAGTCGGTACAACCCCGCCTGGCATAAATGCCCTGGGCAGCGAGCCCATTAGTTTGTCATCAAAATATGCGCTAACTGTAGTTGTGGTTATCAGCAAACCGTAGCGGTGAAAATCCCAGGTTAGATCGCCACCAGGCTGATTATGATAGATCGACCCGCTCGGTCCGGTTGCGCTGCCATAGGCATGCTGCGTGGCTGCAAAATAGGTTGGAAATGGCCCATTAGCCTCCATAATGTCTTCTTCAACATTGGAGGTTTTTCCGACTGGTCCAAGCCCCTGGATGGTTAGCATCCAGAAAGCCGGGAAGGTGCCGCCACTCAAAGGAACTCGACCAGCAGCACTTGTCGAGCCATCAGGAATCAAAATGCGAGATTCATAATAGCCATTGCCGGCGGGAAGATTTGTCGAGCCATCCGGAAACGCCGACGAGAGGAGGCCGGAATACAATTTCCGCCCGAATCCGTACGGGTCAGTGTAACTCGCATCATATTGAGCACGGATGCGCAGGAACCCGCCCTTGATCATAAATGGGTTATATGGACTGTCAGTATGCTCGAACGCGGCATCGCCGAAATCTCCACCACCAGTTTTATTTTCCCACCAGTTAAAACCATCTGTCGAAGTCGGAGAAGTACATTTCGGCCATACGCCAGTCCCAGGCTTGCACGGCGTGGCCTTGAGCGTATCGAACTCGTCAGACCATTTGAGCGTCAGGCCGGTCGCGCCAACCGGGAACGAGGTCGGTGGCGGCACACTACTTCCCACCACAAACAGCGTCATCCTAGCGCCAAGGTTAACGGTGAAGCTATTATCACCTGGTGGCTTGTTCCAGGCGTAAATTGCCACGTTGAGCGGGCCATGCGGCTCGCTACGTAGATTTAGCTGGCCGATGAAGTCTCCTGCGCCATCGCTGGTAAGGCGAGCGTTGAACTTCCCATGTGTGTAGACCTCAATGTTTTGCATCCCAGGCGCTTGAACTTCAATAATGTAAGGCGCTTGCGCCGATGCTATTGATGCGCCATCACTTAACGGAACATTGAGTGTGGTTGGCGCGACAACCTGGTTGTCTTTGATGATCGCGCTAACACATGGGCTAAGTATCGCCATGGTATTAGGCATCGTCGCCCGCATCACGGGGCATGCCGAGCCTGAAAGCGGGAACAGAACGATAGCAATTAATGCTAAAATATTGCCGCCAAAATATTTCATAATTTTACACTGGCGGGACGGCTTGCGGCGTGAAAACCGCATCGACAACATCCAGGGTGATGGCTTTTGGCGTGAGATCCATAACGATGTCGACCATCAACGCGAATGAGGTCAGCGCCGAAGTGTCGGTTACTGTGACGGTAAGGCCGGAAGCCAGCTTAACCATTGGGGTGAGAATCAAAGCAACGGCGCCGGCCATTGGGCCGGATGGCATTGTGCCAATCGTGGCCGTTAATTTGGTGCCATCGCTAGAGAGCGCAGAAAAAATATCACCGACAGGAGCCGGAACCACGACGCCAGACGCATCGGTTACGTGGATTGCAATTGCAGCAACGGTATCGTCCGCAAGCTCGAAATTCGCCATGAGGTTTCCATTTCTTGTGATGATTGGGAGCGCCAACACGATATGTGCTGGTTTATTCGTGGTGGTCAGAAGCGCTACGATCTTGTCGAGACTAGCGAGAAGCGCCGCCGCGAATTGCTCGACGGTCATGGGCTAACTCGCAATTTAATGATTTACAAACGATAATCTGTTGGCGTATATAGGCTTATAATGACACCGGAATCTCTAAGAGCCTGGCGGGAGCGTATGCGCTGGTCACAGGCGAATGCAGCGGATGCCCTCGGCCTGTCGGCCGTTGGCTACCGTGACTATGAAAAGGGCAAGCCTCTCAAGGGAGCAAAACCGCGGTCAATCCCAAAAACCGTCGCGCTTGCCTGCGCCGCAATCACGCATCGAATACCGCCAGAGGAATAAGGCTTATGGTCAAGTTTATGTTACATAAAGTGATAATTAATTTGTAGAAATATGCAATTACCTCTTGACTTCCTGCAACTAATGTCCTATATTGTGATTATAGACAGAGACGAGCCCGGGCTTCCGGCTAAAGGAGCAAAAACCCCAACTGAGGCCGGTAAGACAGGCCCAGAGAGCCCCGCAAAAGCTAAGAAGCGAGAAGCGAGAGAAAGAAACAAGCTTTGCTAGGCCGCCAAGCTATGGAGGAGAACGAAAATGGCATTCACCGGAACATCCAAGGGAAAACTAGAGCCCTTAACTCACGAAGGAAAAATCATCAGATATACGAGGAAGCTTGCGGAAGCCCGCAACAACAACAAACCGGAAATGATCGCGCTGTTCGAGAGACAGCTCGCCGAACTTACAAGCCGCGAAAAGATCAAAAGCAAATGAGCCCAACCCACGGCGGCCTAGCAAAGCTTGGATTTCTCAACCAAGCCTAACAGTAAGCCAAACTAAGGGAGAACGAAAATGGCTGACTATTACCTGACAACGGACCATTCCGCATCCAGCTATGGCATGCCAGTGCTTGTTGATCCATCAACGGGAACGGCATATGGCCCAGCCGATAAATTGCCGGATGATGTTACAAGCGCCCCATCAGCATGGGACTATGTGTGGCGCAAGCAGGATGCTGGCAGATACGCATGGCTCGATGAAGTTAGCAACAATACAGAAGCATCTAATATGGCTGCCAAGTTTTTGGCAATCAAATGACCCTTCGAAGCGCGACCTTACGGGGCCGCGTCACGAAAGGCCAAGACAAACCAAGGGAGAACGAGAATGACGGAACAAGACGCCCACCGAGCCGTCGAATGGTACAAAGAACATAAACGGCATGTTGAACGGCTAATCAAAGAAGCGCGTGGAAAATTTGAACCAAGTGGCTCCGATGCTATACGGCCGGAGCTTTGGAAAGCAGAACATTGGTTCTGGTTCCTGACCAAATGACCCTTCCCCATCGGGGCTTAACCTCCCCGATCCAGAAGCGCCAGACGGAGCTAAGACAACATACCGTCTGTCTGGGTTGCCCAGGGCTTTAGACTGGTGCTTCACCTTCCCCGCGCCTCGGGGTTTCAGGGGCAGAGAACGAAAATGGTAAATCATCCAAATAGAAGCAGCCAATTTAAGTCTCAACGGGAACCTGAATTCCATCTCCAGCACTTCGGTCCTTGCGAGCCACATTGGCCTAAAGGCGGCTGGTCTATTTACCAAATCACGGGGGATGAAATAGCCCAGCGCATCACATTCGATATAACCGGAAAGGTAGTTCGCCGCGATTCTTGGTGTGGCTATATCGGCATTTTCGAAACGTTGCCGGAAGTCATGGAGGCTATGCAATGACCCAGTTTCACGAAGGCCAGGATGTAGAGGTTTGGAAAGAAGTCCGCACTCGCGGAACTGACCTTCACCAAAACTACGTTCGCCGCTGGTGCAAGGCGAAGATCGTTTATGCGCTAAAAGAAACACCAAGATATCTTGTCCAATTCCCAGAGCCCAACGGCAAATATGACGTTGACGGAACCCGCGCCGTATTCGACGCGGAGCATATCCGGGCGGTAGAGCGTGACATCGGCTTGCCTGATTATGCCCTCGATGATCGCCAATGGTGCGACCGGTGGAATAGGCGGATAGGGGAAACCACATGACCCGCCGTTCAATCGAGTCCATCTACTTGTTGCCAACAAAAGACTGACCCTTCGACACTGGCGGTTTCGGCCGCCAGCACGAAGCGCCAGAAATGGAGCCGCACGCGAAGCCTGCAACGGCTAGCTCACATGGCTTAAATGCGCGGATAGTGGCCCGCGCCGCTTCACCTAAACACAACAAAAAGGAAACCTAATGCGTAAAATACTTCTTGCGACACTAACATTCACGGCCTTGGCTTTTCCAGCATTGGCCAAGAATACCATGGTTATGGTTAATCTATCCGGCGTCGTCAAATCTTCCGGCGCCAATGCAGCATCAACAATAGTTAATGTTGGGGTTGTGGATCTTATCGCGACCGGCAACCACGTTGACGTCTATAATCCTATTACTCACTCCTTGATACCAGCCCTTAGCGGCGTTGTCGTGCCTCTTGGAACGATATCCGATATGGTGTTTAATGCTCCTGCATTTTTAACGGTTCAAGGCGCGGGTCCGTTTGCGGTAACTATCGATTACTCGACAGTTCCGCCAACTGTTGGACCGGCGGTTTCGCTCTAATTTGACATTTCTTCTGCGGACCGGTGCAAGCCAGCCCGCACGAGAAGCGCCAGAAATGGAGCTGTCTGCCAATGGCGGAAGAATGCGCGGATATAACGCCCGCACCGCTTCACCTAAATCAGGAGGAATGAACATGACCCAGTTTAACGAAGGCCAAGAAGTTGAGGTCTTAACCGACCCAGCATTCCCGCGCGGGACGTTTGCATGGCGCAAGGCGAAGATCGTCGCGCCGACCATGCACACACATCGCGAACTTTATACCGTCCAATTCCCCGACAACTCCCGCGCCGTGTTCGACGCGGCTCATATACGGAGCACACCATTCTGGAGCACACCATGACCCAATTTCACAAAGGCCAGGAGGTTGAGGTTTTCAAGCCGTACTTTGACGAAACCCGCACGATTGAGGCGTCAACACGATGCGACTGGCGCGGCGCAAAAATCGTGGAGATAGGATTGCGCAGCTACCCGGTGCTGGGCAAAATGGATAGGCAATGGAAGCCTGCCAAGTTCGTTGTCCAATTCCCAGACGGCTCACGCGCCGTGTTCGATGCGGAGCATGTCCGCTTATCGAAAGAGCAAGTCGAGCAAGAGTTGGCCGACAATGGACAGCGATTCGTTGACTCGATGAGCCGCGCCAAGAAAGTCGCACACGATCTTGGCGAAGGACTCATGGGCCGCGGAAAATATGCAGACTGACCCTTCGGCATGTAGCGAGCCTGACCAGGCAGGCGTGAGAGCGCTACATTGCGAAGCGCCAGAAATGGGGCCGAGGCCTCGACAAATGCGCGGATACACCAGCGAGGATGGCCCGCGACGCTTCACCCCACCGGACCGCTGCAATATGCGGACACCGCATGCTGCACTGCTAGCCGCGTTGCAGCGGTCCGGAATTAAAAAGGAGGATTAATGCAACAGGCAGTTACACGCCTAAAGGCCGGAACGCTCGCGGCCACCACCGAAACCATCGAGCTAAACGACGTCGAGACGGACCTGGAAAAGGCCCGCTTCGATCACCAGGCCAAGCTTTTTGCGCTCCAGCAGGAGTTCAACGGAAAGCGCGACAAGCTACGGCAGGAATACCACGAACGTGTTCAGGCAATTACGGGAGATTCAGCGTAATTGACTGGAGATCTTTGGGTAGATTACTTGCCGCAACGCCTCATCTTATACGCCGCGGCTTTTTGTATTGGCGCAGCGTTGACGGCAATTTATTTTCTCTGGCATAATTAACTCAGCGGGACGACGTTCACAGCGTCGCCCCGCCTATATGGCACCTACTTGAATTACCGCGAAAGCTTACGAAAGTCAAACGGCTCTTTCTCAAGCCGCGCCTCGACATTCGCATCAGAAGCGCCAGCTTGTCCGAGGTAATGCGCCAATATTCCATCTTGCATACAGCCAGGACCTTCGGCTTCGATGATCTTAAGCGAATCGCGCATGGCTAAATTGAGAATATGCCGCTCTTCTCGCGTAAGGTGCCGTGCCGCTACCATTTCAAGACCATCCATCCAATCAAGATAATAGCCCAAAATATGTTTGAAGTCAATAACTTGTCTTGTAGTTTCTCAATCTGTGCATTATTATGAGAGATATCGGAGGCAAGTCGGTCAGTGCGATTCACAAGAGAAGTGCCAAGCGCATTAAGCTCTTGCATCATGCATATGGACGCTGTTCGCGGCGCGCGCCTTCACTACATCAGATTTGGCGCGTGAAAGCACCTCTGGATTTGGGTCATCAGCGGCGACCAAGAGATATTCGCCAATGACTTTTTCATCATCGAGATAATCAGATATCTCAAAGGCCGAAAATTCGACAGTCATTGCCCGCGTTCCCTTTAGCGCTTTAGCCAATTCCTTTGCCCGTTCGATATCCCGCCTCTGAGAGCCCTTGTTCGCCTTGAAAAAGTTATTCATGAAGAAGTCGGTATATCTTGAATTAACGCTTCGCCGAGCATCCGATAAAAAATCTCAATAACTATCAACGCATCCTGCTCCTGATCACGGTCCAATTCGCTAAGCGCTGCGACGCCAGCACGAACCATGTCGATGTTCAGCTCAATTCTATCTTCGTTTTTTAGGCATGGCATTGACACCAGTCCGGGCGCGCCAACGGTCGGCGCCGATTCATCGCTTGACCGCGACTCGCAGTCTACATATGGCGTGTGTGGTGCCAACGATATAATTGCCCAATGTTTGAATTGTGGAATCCCCGGCCCGCAACGACGGGTTACCATGAGCCTAGCTGTAAAATTGTCCCGCGTTACCGTGGGCTTTCCGCCGCGAGCGTTGACGGCGCAGGGCTCATACCGGGGGCGGACGCGATGGACTGGTTAGAGCATCAACCAATAAACCACCAAGACGATCCTGCTGTGTTATTGGAGAAGGCAGCGGTTTTATAAACCATCCGGGGGCTCCAAGCTTTGATCGGCGATCGGGTCCTCCGTGGCTAAGGCCGACAACTTCCTGCGGGATGCAGGCATAAGGAGGTTACGAAGATGCTTTGGTATCCTCTGCGATATTTGGGCTCATGCCCCCAAAATATCGCCGGCGCATGGCCAAATAAACCTCTCTTACCAAATCGTGTGGAGAAAAGTAGCCAACCCCATGGGTCAGCCCGTCCACAGAAAAAGCAGCCGCAATCCCCGCCTCAATCATCTCCGGCGTGATCTCAATCTCACTTGCGGGCGCGCCAGCCTCGACATGATCGAGACATGGTAAATGTACACCAGCCATTTGGCACCGAATCAGCATTAACAAACAAAAATCCGATCTTGACTATAAAAATAGCCTTTGGGCCCAGCGATCGGAAATGTCAAGAAGAATCTTGATCCATACGCCTTAACAATTCTACCATTGTCGAGTGTTCCACGAGCCTAGCCGCACCCGCAATCCGCGCCGCCTCTTCGTTTATGATTTTTTTTGCCTCAGTAGGGCTCACCTTAAACCATTCACCTCTAGTATTTTCTGTCTTTAAGCGATGATTAATAGACTTCTCGACAAGCTCTGCTATATTTTGATTAGGCATCCATAACGCATAATACAAATACAAATATTCCCAATGACCTATCTGTATTGTAGCTAACCTACCGTGAATATCACTTGATATCCCTATTTTAGTGTGAACCATTTCTTTTGTTGAAATTGCATAAACTGCTACGCGTCCAATACGTTTAAGGGTTCCCCTTGGATAGTCAACACTTAAAGGTTGCGACACCTCTTCTTCAAGAATTGGTAATCCAACTTTCGCAACCGCAAGTTTCTTCTCTATTGATTTACATAATGACTCACGGCGTCGCAAGATCTTCTGCCATTCGCGTCGCGTCGGCAATAGCTCCGTACCTACTTTCCAATACATTCAGCCCCGCTGCCTTTTCCCACGAAAATCCGCGCCTGCGTCGTAAGTTGACCGGTATTTTTCCCCACGAAACATAAAACCGATTCCTTCTATGTACACCCTGCCAGCCTCAAGACTATCCGGTGCCCCGGCCATCGTTGCCCTTTCCGTGAATCCCCTAATCCTCGCAGGCTTAAGCTCTGGCTCGTTTATCGATTCTATTTTAATATTTCCCCCTTGAAATTTCAAGAGAATCTTTGCTGCACTACGATCGATTCTATTGTGGATCGTCTTCTCCGTACACTGCTCACGTTGGGCCATTTTCCAGACTGGCACGCCGAAGCCCCATGCAGCCAATCGCCTAATCGAATATTCGTTTTCGGCCCGTCTTAGCCATGCCAGCCAGTCAAACACGATTTCCATCATGGAGATTGCCGCCGGCGTTGGCGTACCCTTCCAACTCGCCGGCGTGGCCCCATAGGCCGTATTAGCGTCCTGGACAACCTTCAAAACCCATCCGCCGCCAAGTGGCCTGCGGTAGCGCGCGTCAGGATCCGGCAGCATGGATAGCGTTAGCCAGGCTTGCTTAATCGTAAGCTTGAGCTGTTCAAGATCGGCGTTCAATGACAGCCACCAAAATAATACGCCATTGCCATAGCAAGCAAGCCGAGCGACCACCCAACCAACGCGCAGCCAAACCGTTCAGCGTTCATGCCTTTCGTTTCCTAGCTTGAGCTGTTCAAATACTAATCCATCCAGCTTTTACGAAAGTCCACATTAGATATGCTCCCATGAACAATCCGATCACATACCAAGCGAAGCAGTCCATGACTATGCCTTTCGTTTCCTTCTCCCCCGCCATTCGATTAGAACGGCCCGTGGCTGGCCGCCCTTATCCTTGGGTATCATACGACATTCAATACTCAAAGCCCCACTCCACGACCGCCGCTGTGGCCTAAACACGCCTTTCAGGATAACCCGTGCCGCCGCTTCGCGAATGGCCACCTGATCAACGCGATTCATCATTTAACTATTCGCCATAGGTAACAAGACAACAATCCAATCAAAACCCCCAAAAGAAATTTTATGTTCATAGCCAAATCGCAATTGATTTGGAAAACTGGCTGGAAAGTTCCAGCCATCAGACCGAGACCAATAATAATACACCATACCGCCCATGCTTGTATCGTCAAGTCGCACCCATTGGAGGTTCCGGTCGAATCACGACAATCTGAACCGGCACGGTATCCCATACAATTGACCAGCTCAACCCATCCGGAGGCCCATTTGGATATTCAACAATCGCGCGAAATACCTCCTTGCCAGTTGATTCATCGCATTCCCAGCCACAGCGCCGGACAAATCCAAATGGTTCTAACTGTTGTGTCATTCCACAGCTTCCTTTGGCATTACACATCCAAGCTTTGCCAGCAATTCCTTACGAACAAGAGGAAGGGCTTTTTCGTCATATCGAGCCCTGAGTTCGGTAAGGCGAGGTTCCTCTATGGGTTGTTCAGCGGCCAATCGATCTGGAAGTACCAGCCACGACGATGGGTCTCCGGGTGGCACATAACCGGCGGCCCTACATGTTTTGTTTTTCGATATAATTCGGCCAAGACGTTCCATTCGGGCGTTCCTTCTTCAACGAATTTTTTGGCGGGCCTTCCGTGGTTAACTGCGTGACCATTAGCCAACTCTACATTACGCCGTGTCATCCACTCCGGTCTAAAGCCCTGCCATCCACGAGCCATCATTTCGCTAGCGGCCTGCTCGGCGTCTCCCCATTCAACGAACGCCTTTGCCAGACCCTCGGCGGAACCTTTCGTTAGTGGTTTTTTAAGAGCCTTCCTATGATCCACGATCTTAGCCGCAGTTTCGGCTGAAAGATATCTTTCCAAAATATTGGAAACTTCTTCTTTTTTTTGTAAAACCGAAGGTTTTATTTTCTCTTTTGGAATTGGTTTAGGGTTATCCATAGCCTTATCCAGTTCCTTATCATCACCCTTATCCGACGGAAAAATTCCTACGTTTTTACAAAGGCTTGGATTTCCTCCAAGCTTCCCATTTTTCCGTGCTGTAGCTGATTTCTTCTCGTCTCTCAACATCCGACGATTGTAGATCGCGCCATGCTGATCGCGGGAAAACACGCCGTTCAGACTCAACTCTCCAATCAACGATCGGACCTCGTCGACTCCGGCACCGGCAATTTTGGCAATGCCTTCGGGATCGAGACCTACGCGGTTGACCGAGACGTAGCCGGTCGGGTCGTGCTGTGCCGCAATGCAAAGCATGCGCATCCACAAACCTTGTGCAGCCAAGCTGCATGCTTTGAGAGCCATGTCTGACTCCCAATCTCTCCAGAACCAAAGTGAAGCAGTGCGGCCCATGAAGATTTTACTCTTCTTTGTTTCTAATCTTTCGCCAGCACACTCACGACCCCCATCCAGCCCAGCACTCTTCACCGCAATCGAAACAATAATAAAAATATTCCTCAGCAAGTTCCCTATGGCAGTGCCAGCAATAAATTTCTGTCGTAACCAATAACTTATTCATATCGTTCACCAACCGGCATGTTTTCCTGATGTTGATATTTGCCGGAATACGGTAGTTCAGTGGGCTCGTCGAGGAATTCGAATTTGATTTGACATAATGGAGAGTTTGGTTCTATAATCACCTTCCAATTGCCAAGATTAATTAACTCGACGGTTAGCCATCCTTCCCAGCCTGGATCAAGATGAGTGTTCATCGCAGATATACCGCACCGCGCAAGGCTTGATTTATCAAGTACGGAACCACAGA
>Ga0210403_10000137_pt1 | contig 82105 bp, 80 predicted proteins | sample IncBWC19MmetaG_FD_150863 | JGI IMG/M metagenome (GOLD analysis project Ga0210403, IMG submission 150863) | Forest soil microbial communities from Barre Woods Harvard Forest LTER site, Petersham, Massachusetts, United States - Inc-BW-C-19-M | ecosystem: Environmental > Terrestrial > Soil >...
CAAGCGACCTTTGGCCGGCAGAGCAATCTCCTGTCGAGCGGCTTCACCACCCGCGTCGCCTACGACCAGGCGCAGGAGCAATTGCGAACCGCACAAAGCACGCTTGAATCGGCGAAGGCGGAGCTGGGAAGGAGCCGCGAGGCGCTTGGCGATACCGAACTGCACGCCCGCGCTGCGGGTCTGATTACAGCGCGAAGCCTCGAGGTCGGGCAAGTCTTGCAGGCGGCGCAATCGGTTTTCACGCTGGCGCAAGATGGCGAGCGTGACGCGGTCTTCGATGTCCCTGAATCCATGTTCTTGGGCGATATGGAGGGAGGCCGCGTTTCGCTGGCGCTGGTCTCGGGTCCTGACGTCTCCGGCGTCGGCTACGTCAGGGAGATATCGCCTGCCATTGATCCCAAGAGCTCCACAGTTCGCGTGAAAGTCGCGATCCAAAACCCACCCCCTGCCATGACGCTCGGAAGCGCCATCGCAGGGACCGCCGGGACCAAACCTGCGACGGAGATCACGTTGCCCTGGACCGCGCTGACGGCAGTTGGGTCAAAGCCCGCGGTCTGGATCGTCGACCCCAAGACAAGGACGGTGTCGCTGAAGCCGGTGGCTGTCGGCGCTTACGAAGCCGGAGCGGTGTTGATCAAGGAAGGGCTCGAGGCTGGAGACCGCGTCGTTGTCGACGGAGGCAAGCTGCTGAGCTCCGGCCAGCCGGTGACATTTGCAGGAGATCGATCATGAGAACGCGATTTTTTGTCGTTGCAAGCGCCATCGCTTCGGCTTTGGCGATGGCCGGATGCAAGCAGGAGGCGAAGGCGCCGGAGCCCGTCCGGCCCGTGCTGTCGGCCGTCCTGCAACCGGCCACATCCGACAGCACGGTGGCGGTCGGAACCGTCCAGCCACGTTACGAGACGAATCTCGGTTTCCGCGTACTGGGACGCGTCATCGCGCGTCCAGTCAACGTCGGAGATCTGGTTGCCGAAGGGCAGACCGTTGCGGCAATCGATCCCACCGCCCTCGAGCTCGCCGTGAGGTCAGCGAAAGCAGACCTTTCGAAAGCAGAGGCTCTGCTCGAAAATGCGGCCGGGACCGAGGAGCGGAAACGGATCCTGATCAAGACCGACGCCACGACGAAGCAGACGCTTGACGACGCCGAGCAGGTGCGCGCGGGCGCACAAGCATCGAGCGCTCGCGCCCGCGCGAATTTGACGAAGGCGGTCGAGCAGCTGGGTTACGCAGAGGTGAAGGCCGATTTCGCGGGCGTCGTCACGGCCGTGGGCGCCGAAGTGGGGCAAGTCGCCTCGCCGGGTCAGAGTATCGTGACCGTGGCGCGACCGGACGTCCGGGAGGCTGTGGTCGATATCGGCGCGGACTTCCCAGTGCCCTTGACCGTCGGTTTGCCGTTCACCATCAGCTTGCAGCTGATTCCCGCTGTTCAAGTCCAGGGCCAAATTCGCGAAATTGCGCCGCAGGCCGATCAAGTGACGCGCATGCGCCGCGTTCGTATCGCCTTGAACGATCCGCCCGAAAGCTTCCGGCTCGGAAGCACCATCACGGCAAGGCTAAGCGACGGTCACAGCTCAGTTCTCCGAGTGCCCGCATCCGCCGTGCTCAAAGAGGACGCCGAGACTTTCGTCTGGGTCATCGACGGTCCTACGAGCACGGTTTCGCTCCGCAAGGTTGATCTCTCCGAGGATCAAGGAGGGATCCGCGTCACCGGCGGTCTCTCCATCGGGGCGCGCATCGTGACTGCTGGAATTCACAGCCTCAAACAAGGACAACAGGTCCGCATCGAACAGGATTCTACGCCATGAAAACCTTCAACCTCTCCGACTGGGCGCTCGGGCATCGTTCGCTTGTCTGGTTCTTCATGCTCGCCTTCATGGCGGCCGGCCTCTTCTCGTATCTGCAACTGGGGCGGCAGGAAGATCCTGATTTCACCATCAAGACCATGGTGATCGGCGCGCAGTGGCCGGGCGCGTCGCCCGAGGAAATGACGCGCCAGGTCACCGACAGGATCGAGAAAAAGCTCGAAGAGCTGGAGTCGCTCGACTATACCAAGAGCGTCACCGTTGCGGGCCAAACCACCGTCTTCGTCTATCTGCGCGACTCGACGAAGGCTGCCGACGTCGCCCCGACCTGGGCGCGCGTCCGCAACATGATCGCGGACATCAAGGGTGACTTCCCGCAAGGCGTGATCGGACCGGGCTTCAACGACCGCTTCGGCGACGTCTTCGGCAACATCTACGCGTTCACCAGCGATGGCTTGAGCCAGCGCCAGCTGCGCGATCGGGTCGAAGACATTCGCGCGAAAGTCCTGACCGTCCCGAATATCGGCAAGGTCGACATTCTCGGCGCGCAGGATGAAAAGATTTTTCTGGAATTTTCGACCCGGAAGGTCGCGGCGCTCGGCCTCGACATCCGTTCCATCGTCTCCTCGCTGCAGGCCCAGAATGCCGTGGCGCCCTCGGGCGTATTCCAGGAGGGACCGGAGCGCATCAGCGTGCGGGTCAACGGTCAATTCGCATCCGAGGAAAGCTTGAAGGCGATCAATCTCAGGGTCAACGACCGGTTCTTCCCGCTGACGGACGTGGCAACCATCACGCGCGGCTACGCCGATCCGCCGACGACGCTGTTTCGCGTCAACGGTGAGCCCGCCATCGCACTCGCGATCGGGATGAAGTCGGGCGCAAACTTGCTCAAATTCGGCGAGGCGCTGAAAGAGGAAATGTCCAAGATTTTGGCCGAGCAACCGATTGGCCTGGGGGTTCATCTCGTCGCTGACCAGCCGGTCGTTGTCGAGCATGCCGTGTCAGGCTTCACGGAAGCCCTGTTCGAAGCGGTGGTCATCGTGCTCGCCATCAGTTTCTTGAGCCTCGGCATTCGCGCTGGTCTGGTCGTTGCGATAGCGATCCCCCTGGTTCTGGCGATCACATTCGTGGTGATGGCGTATGCAGGAATCTCTCTGCAGCGCATTTCGCTGGGCGCCCTGATAATCGCGCTCAGCCTTTTGGTTGACGACGCCATGATCGCCGTCGAGATGATGGTGGCGCGGCTGGAAGTCGGCGATCCCCTGGAGAAGGCCGCAACGCACGTCTACACCTCCACGGCCTTTCCTATGCTGACGGGCACGCTGGTCACCGTCGCCGGCTTCATCCCGATTGGCCTCAACACCAGCAACGCCGGTGAATTCACCTACACCTTGTTCGTGGTCATTGCGGTGTCGTTGCTCGTGTCATGGATTGTTGCCGTGCTGTTCACCCCCTTGCTTGGCGTGACGATTCTGCCGGCCAGGATGAAAGGCCATCATGAATCCAAAGGCCGGGTTGGACGGACGTTCGCCCGCCTGCTTCTGGTTTGCATGCGTCATCGCTGGATCACCGTGGGGGTGACGGTCGCGGCCTTCGCGCTCGCTCTGTTCAGCATGCAATTCGTGCAGCAGCAGTTCTTTCCGTCATCGGACCGAGCCGAATTGGTCATCGACTGGAATTTGCCTCAAAACGCCTCGATTACCGAGACCAATGCGCAGATCGCCCGCTTCGAACGTGAGCAGCTTGAGGGCAATCCCGGCGTTGATCATTGGTCGACTTATGTGGGAACCGGCGCTCCGCGATTTGTGCTGTCATTCGACGTGCAGACGGCTAACACTTGGTTTGGTCAGATGGTCGTCGTCACCAAGGGCGGCATTGCCGCACGCGATCGCGTCAAGGCGCAATTCGAAACCTATCTGAGAAAGACTTTTCCCGGCACGGATACGTTCGTCAAACTGCTTGAGGTCGGACCACCGGTCGGGCGCCCTGTGCAGTATCGACTGAGCGGGCCCGACATTGCCAAGGTGAAGGAGTTTTCCCAAAAGCTCGCCGGCATTGTGCGCGCCAACCCGCATCTCGATCATGTGGTGTTCGACTGGATGGAGCCGGCGCGAGTCGTCAAGGTCGACGTCCTGCAGGACAAGGCGCGCCAGCTTGGCGTGAGTTCAGAAGACATCGCGACGACGTTGAACGGCGTCCTGGCCGGATCCACGATCACCCAGGTGCGCGACAGCATCTACCTGGTGAATGTGACGGGACGCGCGACCGCACCGGAGCGCGCATCGATCGATACGCTGCGCGACCTGCAATTGACTGGCCTTGGCGGCCAGTCGGTGCCGCTCGGAGCGGTCGCCACGCTGCGCTACGAAATCGAGCAGCCGACAATCTGGCGGCGATCGCGCCTTCCCACGATCACGCTCAAGGCAAGCACCCTCGACACCGTGCAGCCGAAGACGGTCGTGGATCAACTCGCGCCGAAGGTGGACGCGTTCGCAAAGGGACTTCCGGCCGGATACTCGGTCGCGATCGGGGGCTCGGTCGAGGAAAGCACAAAGAGCCAGGCCCCGATTGAAGCGGTCGTTCCGCTTATGCTTTTCGTCATGGCGACGATCCTGATGGTACAGCTGCAAAGCTTTCATCGGTTGTTCCTGGTGTTTGCGGTTGCGCCCCTCGCCGTGATCGGCGTTGTCATGGCCTTGCTGCCAAGCGGAGCGCCGCTCGGATTCGTGGCGATCCTCGGCGTGCTGGCGCTGATCGGCATCCTGATCCGCAACTCGGTCATCCTGATCGTGCAAATCGAGGACCTGAGGAAGGCGGGACGCCCTGCATGGGACGCGGTCGTCGAAGCGACCGAGCATCGCATGCGGCCAATCATGCTGACCGCGGCTGCCGCAAGTCTCGCCCTCATCCCGATCGCGCGCGAGATCTTCTGGGGGCCCATGGCCTACGCGATGATGGGCGGCATTATCATGGGCACGATGCTGACGCTGTTGTTCCTGCCGGCGCTCTACGTGGCATGGTTCCGCATCAAGGAGCCGCAGCCCGCAATGGGCAACACTCACGAAAATCCGACTGTGCCCGAATTGCAAGCAGGCCTTTCAGGTGATGTGCGCTCTCTGCACGAACTGGAACATGCATAGGAGCCAACTTGAAAGAAGTTCTGCGTGTCTTCACGTTTGGCATCGGAGTGTAGTGCGACGAACGCAATCGAATTCAAACAGAAAGGCAGAAAAAACAACAGAGCTGATCGATATCCCGTCGCTCATAACGTTTTAATTGCAGGTCGAGCGCTTTCCGGATCGTCAACTAAATCAATGTTGTTTCGGCTCTGAACATTGACCCCACAGATGCGGGATCCGTCAAGCATTTAGGATTCCGATCGGCCTCCGGCCCATGCGATTCACAGTTGATCGTCAACCTCGCGCGGTCGTCCCGTTTGTACGCCATAGCTACCCAGCAGCCATACCTGCGCCCTAGATTTATTCCTGCTGAAGAAGCCTTCGATCTTATTGCCTCGGACCAACCATGGTTCGGGCCGAGGTATGGGCGGCAAGGACGAAACACTCGGATCTAGGTATTGGGTTGCCAGGCAATAGCGAAATGTCGCGTGCTATGAAGCGCCGTCGCAAGAACCGTGGCATGCCGCCGCCGGCGATGTTCGATATCGATACGCTGCCGGGCAGCTCTAATCTGACGGCATTGGAAGTAGCCGCGGTCATCCGGCGCACGCCCGGAGCGCTGGAGCAGTGGCGGCGCGATCCGAACCACGCGCTGAAATGGCGCTACGTCGATGGACGCCCGCTCTATCGCGTCGACGCGGTGCGCGACTATCTGGCCGGGTGCGATAAGACTACTAGGCGCTCTCAGCCGCATAATGCTCGCGGAGGCGACCGAGCAGTTCAGCTTTGATCGTGTCGAGCAGCCGAACCTTGCAAGCCCAGCCAACGCAGCATCGTCGGCTGAGCCCGCGAATCCGGCCAGCGCGGGCTCCGAAAACACCGCGTGATCGGTCAACGGCAACAGCGCCTCGAACACATGGCGATCGGCGACGTCGGCATCGAGAATGGTCGAAATGGTTTTCGCTCGCGCGGCCGCAAAGAGCGCAACGGCGCCGTCGACCCAACGTGGATCGGCGAGCACCGCGGATGTCGTTGCAAGCTGGCCGAGCGGCAGCCAGTCTGCCTGTTCCGGAAACTGCCCGCGGAAATTGACGATCTGCCGCTCGCCCCTCATGTCGACGAGGATGCCCGAGACCGACGACTGGCCGTTGGCAAACAGGCGAAACTGGGCGACGTCGACGCCTTGCTCGGCCAACGCATGGCGCATCTCGCGGCCGGCCGCGTCCTCGCCGCCGCGGCCCCAAAACGCGGCGCGGCCGCCGAGCCGCGCCACGGCGACCGCAGCGGTTGCGGCCATTCCGCCGCCCGCGGTGGTGTATTCCAGGCTCCTGATCTTCTGGCTGTCGCCGGAGAAGAAATCCTGGACACGCCAGATCTGATCGAGCGCTGAAAGCCCGAGGCAAATCACCCGCGTGTTACCGGCGCGTGCCGCAAGCTCCTCAGAAGCCACTGCCCGCCTCGGCTGCGCTGCGGTTCGGACGTCGCTCATGGCAGCACCCTGCCCGTTGCGGCGTCAAACAGATGACTCTTGCCGTCGCGCGGCTTGAGAACCAGCCGCTCGTTGACCTTGGGCTTCAGGGCCGGATCGATCCGCGCGATCGCGGAGGTACCGGCGAGATCGAAATGGATCAGCGTGTCCGAGCCCAACGGTTCGACCAGCTTGATCTCAACGGGAATTCCAGTGGCGTCCGTAGCAACGACATCAAAGTGCTCGGGCCGCACGCCCAGCACGCCCTTGCCGGCCGCGGCCTCTAAGCGCGCACGGGTTGGAGCGTCGAGGCGAACGGCCGCTCCGCCATGCGAAAATACCACGCCGTCGCCGCGCGATTGGACCGGGAAGAAGTTCATCGTCGGCGAGCCGATAAATCCCGCGACGAACTGGTTGGCCGGCCGCTCATAGACCATTTCGGGCGCGTCATATTGCTGCACGACGCCGCTTTGCAGCACCACGATCCGATCGGCCATCGTCATGGCTTCGATCTGGTCGTGGGTCACAAATACCATGGTGGTCTTGAGTTGTTGCGACAGCGACTTGATCTCGGCCCTCACCTGGGCGCGCAATTTCGCGTCAAGATTCGAGAGCGGCTCATCGAACAGGAACACCTGCGGGTTGCGCACGATGGCGCGGCCCATGGCGACGCGCTGGCGCTGGCCGCCGGAGAGCTCCTTGGGCTTGCGGTCGAGATAATCCTCGATGTGCAAGAGGCCCGCCGCCTGCCTGACCCTGGCGTCGATCTCCGCCCTTGGCATGCCGCGCAGCTCGAGCGCAAACGCCATGTTGTCGTAGACGCGCATGTGCGGATAAAGCGCATAATCCTGGAACACCATCGCGATATCGCGCTGCGCGGCCGGCACGCCGTTGACGCGCCTGTCGCCGATGAAAACGTCGCCGGCCGTAATCGGCTCGAGGCCCGCAATGATCCGCAGCAAGGTCGATTTGCCGCAGCCCGAGGGCCCGACAAAAACGACGAATTCGTGGTCCGCGATCTCGAGACTGAGATCGGGCACGACCGTGTAGGCGCCGAAGCGCTTGACGAGATTGCGGATCGAGATCGCGGCCATCAGTCTCGTTCCAGAGCCAGCACCGGCTTGATCAATCTGCCTTCGGCAAACCGTGCGAAATTCAGCGGTAGTTGTTTGAGGCCGAACTCGCCATCGACGAGCACGCGGTATTCGTCCTTGTAGCGGCGCAGCAGGTGGATGTTGGGTATGAAATCCCCGATCGGAAAATAGAAGGTGCGGATCATGTAAAAATCCTTGCGGCGGAACACCTTGCCTTCCTCGATGGTCCAGGGCGCGGCGTTCTCGCCGACCAGCACCAGCGCGCCGCGCGGCAGAACCAGCTCGATGCCTAGATTGCGCGCGGCGTGGGCGCCGGAGCATTCCATGATCAGCGCGAAGCGCTTTGTGGTATCGCCAACCGGATAGACGCGCGCGCCAAACGCCTGCGCCGTCTTCAGGCGCTCGGCGTTGGGATCGGAAACGTGGATGTCATCGAAGCCGGCATCGCGCAGCGCCAGTATGACGCCGAGCCCGACCGGACCGGCGCCCATGACCAGCACGGTCCGGTCTCTCGCGGCGGCACCACGCGGCTGACGAAGCGGGCCGCGTGGGCCGAGGTGCCGATAGCGTCGAGCAGCAACGGCGCCAAGCTGTCCTCGATATCATCGGGCACCGGCAGCAGGCAATTTTCCGGCACCGGCAGATATTCCGCATAACCGCCGGGCCTGTTCCAGCCGATCAGGCTGGAAATTTCGAGACACATCTGGGTGTCGCCGCGCCGGCAAGCATCGCAACGGTTGCAATGAAGCGGGATATAGACGGCGCAGCGACAGCCATGCATGGGATGGCCGGGCTGCTCGACGACCCCGAAGATCTCGTGGCCCGCGGTAAACTCCGCGCCCTTGTGCCAGAGCTTGAAATCCGAACCGCACAATGCGGTGCGCGAAACCCGCACCAGCACTTCGCCCGCGCCGACATCCGGTATCTTCACGCGCTCGATCGTAATGCGTTCGTGGCCGTGAAACACGGCGGCTTCCATCGTGGCGTTGGTTCGATCGATCATCGCCATGCCGGATCAGCCTTTCACCGCGCCAAGTGTCAGCCCCGAGACCAGCCAGCGCTGGACGATCGCGGCGAGGACCAGCGGCGGCAGCGCGATCAGCGTCGCGGCCGCCATCAGCGCGCCCCATTGCGTCGATCCTTCGCCGACGAAATTGAAGGCCGCCGCGATCAGCGTCTTGCTGTCGCCGTTCGACAGCACCAGCGCGAACAGGAAATAGTTCCAGGAGAAGACGAACGAAAGGATCGCGGCGACCGCGATGCCGGATCCCACCAGCGGCAGGGCGATTCGCCAGAGAATGCGCGTGATGCTGCAGCCATCGACCTGCGCCGCCTCGAACACGCTGCGCGGAATGTTGTCGAAGGACGGTAGCAGCACCCAAATCACGATCGGCAGCGTGATCACGGCGTGGCTAAGAATCAGCGCCGTGTAGGAGCCGATCATCCCGACCTGCCGGAACATCACGTACCAGGGCAGCAGGAACAGTGTCCCCGGCGCCATGCGCGCCGCCAAAGTGAGGACCGCCGGCCAGGATATGCGCCTCCATGACACCGCGAACGCCGCAGGGATTCCGAACAGCAAGCCGAGCCCCGCCGATCCCAGGGTCACGATGAGGCTGTTGATGGTGTAGGAGAAGAACGGGGTCGTCCGCATCAACTGGCTGTAATTCTCCAAGGTCGGCGAGAAGATCAGCGTCGGAGGATAGGCGGTGACTTCAAACGAGGGCTTGAACGACGACAGCACCATCCATGCCGTCGGCGTCATGATGAGAATGCCGGCCAGCACCAGTTGCACGGTATTGAGTGCGCGGATCCAGGAATCGCTCAGGGGGCTATTGTTCATCGCGGCTCTCACCAGGCGACCGCGCCACGAAGGCGATTGAAGGCCAGCACCGCGCCGAACACGATCGCGGTCAAGGTCAGCATCAAGGCGCTGGCATATCCGATGTTGAAGAACTCGAATCCAACACGGAAACCGTAGATGTTGAGCGTGTTGGAGGCGTTGCCGGGACCGCCCTGGGTGGTGATGTAAATGATGTCGAAGAAGCGCAGCAGGTCCACGCTGCGCAAAATGGTGGCCGTGACGATGGTCGGCAGCAGCAGCGGCAGCGTAATGCGCTTGAATGTCGTGAACGCCGAGGCGCCGTCGATCTGCGCCGCCTCGTAGACACTTGGTGGCAGGGACTGCAGCCCGCCAAGCACGATCAGCGCGACATAGGGCGCCCATTGCCAGGTGTCGATCAGGGCCACTGTCGGGATCACCCAGACGGGCGATGCCAGCCATTCCGATGGCGGCAATCCCACGCTCTGCAGGAGGTAGTTGGCCGCGCCGAGGGAGGGATCGAGGATGACGAGCCACATCAGGCCGGCGACCACCGGCGGCATCATGAAAGGCGAAATAAACAGGGAGCGCACGAAGCCCGGCAGGCGCTTGGCGTGAAACAGCAGCAGAGCAAGCCAGACGCCGAGCACGAGTTGCAGCACGAGCGAGAGAACATAGAGCGCGATCGTGACCCAGAGGCCGTGCCAGAATTCATTGTCGCCGATCAGCTTGGCATAATTGCCAAGGCCGACGAAGGACTGGCGACCGGTCGAGGAAAACGAATGGAAGCCGAGCCACACGGTGTAGACGACGGGAAACGCGATCATGGCCAGCGTGAACAGCACCGCAGGCGCCGACAGCGCGGCGAGTTCGGCGCGCTGTCGGGTGGGCGTCAGGGCGTTCTCGGCAGAAGCCATGGAGCCGGCTATTTCTGCGCAATCAGCGCGTCGAGGCCCTTGTCGGCATCCGCACAGGCTTGATCCACGGTCTTTTGCTTGAGGATCAAATCCTGCACGGCCTGGCCGATGAACTCGCGCGACTCGGGGTTGGCGACGATGGGATAGCCGACCTCCGACGATCCCTTGGTCGCCAATACGTCGAGCGCCGCCTGCCATTGCTTGCGCACCGGCTCCTCGTCGATCCATTTGCGGTATTCAGGATCGTTGGCGACCGCCGGACGCGGCGGCGCGATGCCCTGCAGCGCCATGCGCTTTTGAATCTCGGGGCTCGTTGCCCATTGCACGAAATACCAGGCGATTTCGGGCTGCTTGCTGTAGGCGGAGACGGCCATGCCCCAGCCGATCGCTGTCGGGACCTGCCCCGCTTCACCCGCGGGGAATGGCGCGAGACCCGTATCCTTGAGCCGCTCGCCTCCCTCCATCACGGTGCGAAGCTCGTTGGAGGATTCGAACGACATCGCCGCGCGGCCGCTGCGATAGAGCGCCGATATCTGCTGGAAGCTGTAGTTCACGACGCCGGGCGGGCCATAATCGCGCAACAGACGGCTGTAGGTATCGAGCGCTTCCTTGCCCTTCGGCGAGCAGAGATTCGACTTGCCGTCCGCGATATAACTGCCGCCGATATTGTGCAGCATGTTGCTGAAGGTGTAGGCGACGGCGGGCTTCAAGCCGCGCGAGACGAACGGCGTGATGGCACTGTCGCAGGCCTTGATCTTCTGCGCTGCAGCTTCGACATCCTTGATGGTGGCCGGGGTCTCGACGCCGCACTTCTTGAGGATATCGGCGCGGTAATAAAGGATCGGCCCCTCGATGTTCATGGGCATGCTGGTCAGCTTGCCGCCAAAGGTCCCGGCCTTGAGCAGGGCCTGGCTCAGGCCAGCGGCATCGTAATCCTTTGCCGTATCGTTCTTTGCCATCGCCGACAGATCGCCATACCAGCCTGCCGTGGCGAATTGCTCGCCCTCGCGCGAGGGCAATGTCATGAACACATCGACCTCGTCGCTATGCGCATTCATGACGGTGACAAGGCGCTGGCGCATCTGCTGCTCCTGGTAACCATCGACCTTGAGCGTGATGCCGGTCAGCTTCTCGAAATCGCCCTTGTAGGTCAGCAGCGCCTGCGACACCGGGTTGTTGTTGGCGAGGAAAGTGACGGTCTTGCCCTGAAATTTCTTCCAGTCGAAATCGGCTGCGTTGGCCGCCGTGACGGATCCGAAGACGATGACTGTGACGGCTATTCGCGCCGCGAATGCATTTCCGGACATTCGATTCCTCCCGTTGCGTCCACGCTGTCTGGTTTGCCCAGATCATGTAACCGGTTACACCTTACGCGGCGATGCGCCTCTGTCAAGCCGGACGGATCTCCGTCGCTGGCGATGAAATGCTCGAAATATCAATATTTCTAGCTAGACAAGCCCTGAGATCGGTCGCATCATTTCCATGTAACGTTACAATCAAGTGGATAAAAGACTTCGTGGAGACGCAATCCGGCAGGTCGTCAAAGCAGGGCATAAGGGCGGTTGCAGCGCGCGCCGGCGTCTCGACCGCTTCGGTGTCGCGTGCCCTCAATCGTCCGGACTCCGTCAGCGCCGAGTTGCGCACGCGCATTGCGGATGCCGTGCGCTCGGTCGGCTACATCCCGCACGCCTCTGCGCGTGCATTGTCCTCGCGGCGGACGCGAACGCTCGGCGCCATCATCCCGACCATCGACAACACGATGTTTGCGCGCGGCATCGCCGCGCTGCAGAAATATCTGTCGTCGGTCGGCTACATGCTGCTGCTGACGACCCACGGCTACGATCTCGATACCGAGCTCGAACAGGCGCATAACCTCATCAGTCGCGGCGTCGATGGTCTTGTCCTGCGCGGCGACTGCCATCACGACGCCTTGCGGAAAATGCTCGCCGACCACAGCGTCCCCTTCATCAATGTCGGTGTTTATCGACCGGATCGTCCCTACCCCTGCGTCGGCGCCGACAATGAAGCGGCGGCCTATCGCGCGGCGATGCATGTGGTCGAGCTTGGCCACCGCCGTATCGGGATCGTCTCGGCGCTCCAGCGCAACAACGACCGCGCGAGCGCCCGCGTCGACGGCTTTCGCCGCGCTTTGTCGGAGAATGGAATCGAGTTGCCACCGCAGTGGCATGTCGAGGTTCCCTACACCCTCGACGATGCGCGCGAGGCAGCCCGGTATCTGCTTGGATTGCGCGAGCGACCAACCGCCCTTGTTTGCGGCAACGATGTGATTGCCTACGGCGTGCTGCTCGAAGCCGAGCGCAGCGGCCATGTCATCCCGCGCGACCTCTCGGTCGTCGGCTTCGATGACCTCGACTGGAGCCGGCACCTGAGGCCCAGCCTCACGACCATCCAGGTGCCGACTGCGGCCACTTGGCAGCGTGCCGGCGAGTATCTGGTCCGCCATCTCGCCGGTGAGCAGACCATCATGCATCACGAGGTCGACTTTGCCCTGATCGTCAGGGAATCCACCGCCCCGCCACGCGCCTGACGACGCCCATCAAGGAATGCGGTCCCAAGGAACGCCCATGACCTCGTTTTCGTTGCCATCTGGCTTTCATGCCGTCGTGATCGGCGGCGCGGGTGATATCGGTGCGGCGATCTCGGAACTCTTCTGCGATCTGGGCGCGACGGTTACTGCGACGGCAGTCGATGACGCCGCGATCTCACGCTCGAAGCTGCGTTCGCGCGCAGGACTGACGATCCAGCCACTTGATATCACTAACGATGCTTCCGTCGAGGCTTTCGCGAAAAATCACGCGCGCGTCGATGCGCTGATCAATTGCGCGGGCATCCTCGCGCGCGACAAGGAATATGAGATCGCGACTTTCATGAAGGTCATCGATGTCAATCTCACGGGCACGTTCCGGACCTGCATCGCGTTCCGATCCGCGCTGGCGCTCACCAAAGGCTCGATCGTCAATATCGCATCGATGAATGCGACGCTGGCACTACCGCGCATCCCCGCCTATTGCGCCAGCAAGGGCGGCGTCGTGATGTTGACCAAGGCCCTGGCGCTGTCATGGGCACCCGACGGCATTCGCGTCAACGCAGTCGCGCCGGGTTATATCGAAACCAGCATCAATGAGGCCGGACGACAGGATCAAGCGCATTACAACCGCATCGCGGATCGCACCGCGTTCAAGCGATGGGGTCAGCCTGACGATGTCGCCGGCGCCGTGGTGTTTCTCTGCATGCCGGCATCACGTTACGCGACGGGCACGGTTGTCGCCGTCGATGGAGGATTCCTCGCAGGATAAGACCACCGCATTCACCGCCATCGCTTCTATCGGCAATCCGTACGTTATCGATCGAGCTATTCGAATCGGTGCAACTTTTGACGACCAACTCGCCTCTTTTGCTCGTTGGTTTTGCGGTGGTTTCGAACAATTGGATACAGGGTAGAAGTGTGGCGTGGCGGAGAGAGTGTCAGTCAATCCCCATTGACAGCGGGTCGCTCCTTCGCGTTGAGCAACGGGGGAATCTCAAAGCAGGTGCCTTTGTGGAGACCCGCCAGCGCCCTGAGAAAGTTTCTGCGAGATTGTGAACTACTTCACGTTTGCTCTGAGGCGGCGCCTGCTAACTTGCTATCGCTAGGGATTTTGGCGCGGAGAAAGATATGCAGCGCGAAATCTGGCTCGTCACACTCTCATTGGCATGGACCGTCGCCATGGGCGGCGCCCTGTTGGTCATGATCGCGATGTACTGAGGCCCTCTTGTGGATAAGAGATCGCATTGTGACCGGCGTCACAATCGGATGGCACGACGATTGCTAATTTGCAGGGACTGGGGATTGCAGGGCCCAGTTTGAAACAGGCGCCGCCGGGATAATGTATTTCCAGCCCGGCGGCGTATTTTTTTGGGACAGCGCCGCTGCGTCATAAAAAACCCCGTCGCATTGGCGCGACGAGGTTCGGTAGTGGGGTGGCCCGGCGTGCCATGGGGTGGGGTCTTGCCGAGCTGTACTCTTTGTAGCACTCGACGGCGGCTTGGGTCGTGGCGCTCGCGGACTAACCCTTATGGATTAGGCCGCAGCAGCAGAGATGTTCGCGGAGGATCGCCAGCGCCCTGAGACGCTGGTGGGACCCACAAATGAACTTAGGCTGACACGGGGCCTGTCATTCGTTGAATGTCGTTGAAGATCGATAGCGCCATCGCCTCGGCGCAGCCGCCATTTATTGACTCGATTTTATCCCTCTCCCAAGCTTCGGCGCATCGCATCTTAGCTCTCATGCCCTCAAGAGTGGTAGCTGGCGTGTTGCAGATTTGCTCTTCCAACTGAAAAACGGTTCTCGACGCTTTTTTCAGCTCGCGCTCTGCCTTCTGGATTTAAACCGAGCGTTCATGCTCTAAATCGAGGTGGAAGCTTTGATGTTAAGAGCCATAGCGTAACCACAGTTCTTGCCGCCTCACTCCAGGAAGCCTGGGTGGTCGCGCGCCAGATTGCTCTGCGTGCAGGAGGCGACTATGGACATGTCGGTCTCCAGGGTCCGATGGACCCTCCGTCCCGACGCAAACCTGATTCCATCATCGTCCTGGAGACAGCCGCTTGGGAAACGGTGTCAGAAGAGTCTCGCTTTGCGTTCGAGAAGGTCGTTGACGTTTTGCGCGATGCAGGAATACGCATTTACAACCGCCGCATCAGTACTGTTGTCGCGGCCGCGGAAGACGCGCTGCTCACAGCGAACAGTCTCGCAGGACAAATCAACATTTGGGAAGACCAGTGGCCGCTCAACACCTATGCGCGCGATATGGATGCTTCCAAACTAAGCGAAGTGATGCGTCGTCGGCTGCAGTCAGCGAGCGATATGAGCCAAGAAAAGTACGGCGCCTGTTTACGCGAGAGAGCCACAGTTCGCGGGATTTACGAGACGCTCGCGACCGTCGGCGAGGCTTGTTTGACCCTTTCCGCTTCCGGACCGGCGCCAGTCGGACTGGGCTCAACAGGTGATCCCAGTTTCGCCATTCCAGCCTCCCTCCTTGGCGTTCCCGCTGTTTCGGTTCCTGGAATGCTCGTTGAGAACCTTCCCGTTGGCCTTCAACTCATGGGCTTCCGGGGCAAAGACAGTTCGTTATTCTCCGTGGCGGCCTTCTTTGACGACATCGTCGCGCAACTGCACGCAAAGTGTGCGTCTCGTCGATATTGAGCGGTCGAGGATACTCCGCAATCTTCCGCTGCGTCGCTGGCATGTACCGGGGTGAACTGCGCAGCTGCTATAGTCGTATGGGACGCCGAGCGCAGAGCGTCACAATTCCTCGAAAGTCTTTGCCCAGCGGCATCGCGGCGTTGCCCCGCGAGAACGGCGATCAGCTTCGAACAGAACCGGAGCTCAGACCTTTCCCTCGCCCTGTGCCAACGCGGGAAGGAACCGGGTCTCAGACCTCCCCCCGTTTTGTGCCCCAAGGGAAAATTCGCAAAGGGGGTACAACAGTGGCACACAAAATGTAGCGTGTACCACTATGGCCTCTATGGCCCAATACGACCATAATCCGCTGTACTACAGTGACTTATGCAATCTCACTATGGCTGGATTAGGTCTTCTGAGTTCTAGGTATTGTGGTTCACACGGGAGAGGTCCAAGGTTCGATCCCTTGTGCGCCCACCAGATAAGCCCTTGCTTATTGGGCTTTTCTGAATACCCAGAAAAACCTAATCGGCAGCTCGAGACGGAACAAAGCGCGAATTGCGCAACTCGCCCCGTGGAAAATCCGTGGACTCTGTTCGCGGCTGTTCAGAGGGGCCAGCGCGCTATGACCCGGCTCTATATTCTGACCGCCGTTGGCATCCTGGGACCGCTCGCATTCGCCGCTTTAGTCGCTTGGTTGCCGCGGCGCCATCGTTTGCGAGAGCGGCGGGGCACGCTCTGCCTTCGGATACGTCGCGCGTTGGCGCTGCTCGCCCTGATTCTCGACTTCCCGAGCGCCGCGTGGCTAAACGGGTTCTGCAACGATTGGCTTCTCAGGGGCTGTAAGCGGACTTTCAGCCCATTTCACCACGGGGTCGTCACAGCTTATGCATTGGAGGTCGGTGCGGCCGGACAAGGTGACAACCGGGACCCGCCGCTTTCCGCATTTGGGGCAGTGCGTTATCCGATCCATGAGATCCCTCCCGATTTTTCCACCCATAACTCGGAACTGTAGCTTTTGTTCCATTCGCGCGTTTTGGGCGCGGGACCGAATGCCACTGCACGACTCCAGGAGCGTCGCTGGTGAGGGTTTGGCTGGCGACCTCCAGACTGGCGGGCAGAACCCTGAAAACGAATCAGGACCGGCCAGCGCGTCGCGAAGCCCGGCGAATTGACTCGCGCTTAAGATCCCCAAGGCGCATACTTGAACAATCACCGCTCCGCCTCCCAGGCATTACCGGTGACAGAGAGTGTTGTGCTCCCGCCTATAGTGAGGGGAAGCATCATGCCCCAGCCCCAACCGCTGTCGTCCGTCATTCCATTCGCTGCAATTGAGCGCCCCGCCTGCCCGAAGTGCAGGGCCTCGATGAGGCTCGCCAGCATCACGCCGGTACGCGCGGGCGTCGACTTGCACGCGTTTGAATGCGCTGTATGCAATCATGTCCTTGAGATCACTGCCGCGTACGAAGATCCCATGAAGTCCAAAGCTCTTGGACGTTGGCTTCAAGGCGATTTGCATCCGCCAAAGTAAGGCGCGCGCGCCGCGCGATCGATCTCAGTATTAGAAAAACCAGCCGGTTGAGAAGGACGGCGACCCGGAGAGCCCCTTCGCTGAGTCCACGAAGACCGCGGGTGCGGGTTTGGTTCGTGGGCTCCGGAGTGAGGGCCGGCCTCTGAAAAAGAACCGGGCCGATCGGCTCGATTTGGTGTGTGCAGGCCGGAATTTCGCCTCGACGCAGGTGTTTTTCCAAAACGTCAATGCGATTGCGTAAGCGAGCCCCGAGGCTGAGCCGCCATGCCAAATCGCGCTCGCCTTATATATCGGTGCTTAAAACTTTTGACCTTCCTCGCGGTCCTGATCGCGTTGGTGTGGTCTGTTTGGCGATTGTTGTCCTAGGCAGTGAGCGAGCGCGGTCTACGTAAGGTCCCCGTCAGCATCAAGCTGGACGTGGCGACAAACGCATCACCGCGGCCAACCGGCAGATTGTGCCGCTTAGCGTGTCTGCCGGCACCATTTTATGGATAAGCGGATTCGGCGCATGAAATAGGCGCCCATTGGGCGCCCGCCACATGCAGTTCAGCAAGTTTCCATATGTTACTTTCGTGCAGTTCAAAAGAACCAGCGCCTCCTCGATCTTGGGGACCAAGATGAGACCGTCATTCGGGCTCAGGGGCGAAATCATCAGGCGACTCGCCTGATTGAATAGTGCCGGAATGGCCTCATCGGTTCCGGAATATCGGCCAGATATTCCGAATAGGAGTTTTCCAGGGTGACTTCTACCAGAATGTTCTCGTCGCTTCGAATGAGATCCACAATGGCGTCCGGGACTTCCGAATAGGCACCCTCGAGATAATCATCCTTGGAAATGAGATGGAAACCGGGGACCTGCGGGCACGTAAATTCGTGCCAACCATCCTTGGCGACGTGCTCTACGGTTATGATCTGGCCATCTATCATGTTCTTCATTCGGCAGCCCCTGGCTAACTAGCACGAAAAATCGTTCCGCGCATCAGTTTCACCATTGGCTCCAGGCTTTTGACGAATGAAGTTCACCGAACCGCGCCCGTTTGCCGATCCGGAAGTCGCCGCGCGCAAGCTCGTTGAGCTGGCCAACACTGTCGAAGCCCTGCAGAACGGCCGCATCCATGTCGAGAAGATCAACGGGCCATTCCTGTATGAGCTGAAGGGCACGCCGGCCGAATACAAGGCTGGCCTCGATCGTGCCATCGCCAACGGCTGGCTGGTGCCGGCACGAGAGCGGCACTTTCGTACGGTTCACGCAGGCGGGCCCTTCTCACCCCCTCCGGCCGCGTCTGGAATGGGCGGATAACGGGTCAATCAACTCTTAACGGCATCAAGGTATTCTGGAGTTTGGCATCCGGGGCGTGTGTGCTGGCTTACGGCCAGCGTTAGGCGTGCGTGTGCACCGATGGCCTTAGACCCCGAAGAAATTGTCACCCTGCTGCTGCTCGTGGCGCTGGCAATCGCCTGGGATTGGAAGTTCAGGCACTGATCCAACCTCGGTCAGACTCATCAGCTTTATCCAGTGACGGGGGCCGCCGGCGGGCTCTCGCAGTAGGCCGCCCAATCGGCCATGAGCCGGCCCGCTTTTCCCGCATGTCGCCGCCACGACAGGCCCGCAAACGCAGTATGATGCGCTATACTGGCCCGGCGGGGGTTCTGGAGGAGCAGCGCATGAGAACGTTTGCAATTTTGTTCGCGGTTACCCTTTCTAGTATCGGACCGGCTACTGCCGCAGACGGTTGTGGTCCGGGGTGCCACTCTACGATTTCTGGGGCGTGCGTCGTCGATGGCTGGGGCACAGGAGCCAAGGTATGGAACGAATGCCCTGTAACGACACGCGCGCGTCCTCCCTGCGGACTTGGCTACATCTGGAAACCTCGCTATCGGGCCTGTGGGCAGACCGTCAAGGATTGGCTCTAGGGCCGAGCGCAGCGCAGCCTTGCCCCGTTCGATGCGACGAAGCGGCGGCCGCAGTGAGCGCCGCAGCGAACAGCTGCTAATTTCCTAATTGTTAAGAAAGAAGGCGACGCTCGACACGAGCTTTCCTTACTTCCCGCAATGCCATTCACGATCTGGCCCTCGGTGCGCCTGAAACTCCAAGCACCTTCGAGTTGCCGACAGCAATCGGCGTTGTAGCGAGTAGCTCCGCTCCATCCTCAAGCCCCCCAGCCCCGATCGATGGAGCGGAGTCGCCTTTGAGCGATTTGCCAATACGAGTGCTTATCAAGCACCGCTAAAGACCCACAACACTGCCCCGTCTCGCTTTGATTGACCTCAGAGCGAGGCGGGGCATTTTCATGCGACACCCAATAGCCGGTGCCATGGTTGTGGAAGAAATCCATCGCGTCTTTTCGCTCGTCTGGGTCAGGGCCGTACTCAAGCCGTCACCTCGTAGCGCGGCCACGCAAGACCGAAGGACCAAGCGTGATGCGACTTTCAAACCGCGGAGCGGACGAAGTCACAAGCATGATTTGCCGTTCAGATTGTTTCGGCACGAGCCAAACGGGGCTCAGATCGCAAACACCCAGACCGCGATGATGGTGCCGAGCGTGGCCAGCCCGCTGATGGTCCAGCCGACGGCATAGGCGGCTTCGTCCTTGCGCGTGTCGTGCGTCTCTTCGGTTCGTAGCATGGCGCTGCGCCAGTCCATGGCTGTTCTCCGACAGCCCTGCCTTGCAAGGACAACCCCGCCGGTGGCTGGGGGTTCCTGAAAGCGCGCCAGCCGGGGAAAGCGACCATCGGATGGCAAGCCGCCTCACGAATAACTGATCGATGAAATTGAACCCGGGGCTATCCGGTTCCGTTATGGTGCGCCGGCCGGTCATAAAAACAAGCGGAGGTCTTCGCATGCGCAAACTCATTATCGCCACCACTGCCCTCGCCTTTCTGTCGTCGACAGCTTTTGCCCAGACATCGACGACCCCGCCTGCCACCGGCGGCGACACCATGAGCAAGGGCGACACCATGAAGAAGACGACCAAGACGAAGAAAAAATCGGCCAAGAAGACCGACGACGCCACCAAGCAGTGAGCGATGCGGCCGCCCTCCGGGCGGCCTTTTCGTTTGGTGGGACAATTAGATCGCGGACCGGCCGCCCTTCACGCTGCGGCCTGATGCATTGCGCGTATCAAGCCGCCAGTCCCGCTTCCTTCAGCCGCTCCGCAAACCACATCGAAGTCGGCCGCTCGATGACGCCGCCAGCATAGACCTCCGAGAACGTGACGTTCTTCTTCGCCAGCGTCACGAACACGCCGATGGAAAAGGCGAACCACAGATGCGGGTCGGTCAGCGCCCTGAGCTTGTGCTGGTCGTGCTCGATCGGCTGGTGGTTGCTGGCCTTGCGGACTTCGACTGCCAGGAGGTTGTTCGGAATGTCGCGCTGGTGCACGACGATGTCGGGATAGATGGATTTGCCGAGATGGTCGTCGGTCGACGACACCGACCCGTGCGGCAGCCGGATGGTGCGCTCGCCGAGCCGGTCATAGTCGCAATCGACCTCCCAGCCTGCGAAATGCTTCTCGACCAGCACCGCGAGCCGATGCGTCAGCGTGCGCTCGCCCAGATCCCGCTCCAGGATATAGGTCTCGCGCGCGTAGAATTCCTGGAGCGCGGCGATCAGCTTGTTCAGTTCGGATTGCATGCTGCAGCCTCCGCCCCAAGCATAGCGAAAAGCGGGCGGAGATGCAGCTGCAGGTTATCGGGAGGATTTTTCTAGAACTGCACTTCGATCAGCCGCGGGCCCTGGGCCGCCACCGCTTCCGCCAAGGCCTTGTTGAAGTCGTCGGCGGTGGTGACGGCGCGGCCCTCGACGCCCATGCCTTTAGCGAGCGCGACAAAGTCGATGGTTGGGCGGTCGATCTTGAGCATGTCCTGGGCACGCTGGCCGGGCTCGCCGGCACCGACGCCGTCGAACTCGCCGCGCAGGATCTGATAGATGCCGTTGGCGAACACGATGGTGACGACATTCAGTCCCTCGCGCGCCTGCGTCCACAGGGACTGGATGGTGTACATCGCGCTGCCGTCGCCGACCATGCAGATCACCTTGCGGTCCGGGCAGGCCACCGCCGCACCGGTCGCAATCGGTGTCGAGAAGCCGATCGAGCCGCCCATGTTCTGCAGCCAGTCGTGCGGCGCGCTTGCCGCCGTTGGCGGGAAGAAGCCGCGGCCGGTGGTGATGGATTCATCGACGATGATGGCGTTCTCGGGGATAGCGCAGGCGATCGCCTGGGCGATCGAGGCGTGGTTGAGCGGCCCGGTCGGCTTGTTGAGCTCGGCGAGCTTCTGCGGCACGACGTCGGTCGGCCTGGCGCCGAGCGCATCGGCAAGCGCTTCCAGCGCCGCGACCGAGTTCTCGCCCCACTCGGTCAGCTGGTGCACCTCGCAGCCCTCGGGCTTGAGCATGCTCGGCTTGTTCGGATAAGCGAAGAAGGCAACAGGGTCGCGGGCTTCGACCAGCACGATGTTCTTGAAGTTCTTCAGGATCGGCAGCGCGGACTCGATCACATAGGGAATGCGATCGATCGAGAAGCGGCCGCGGCCGCGCGCCATGCGCGGGTGATAGGTCTGGCCCATCACCTTGCAGCCGGTCTTGCCGGCGATCTGCTGCGCCAGTGCAAGCCCCTTCTCGGTGAGCGCGCCGCCCGTGACGAGCAACAGGTTCGTATTCCCGCCGGAATGCAGCACCTTGGCCGCCGTCTCCACGGCCTCGGTCGAAAAGCCCGGCTGCTGCCTTGGCGCGGGCACCTGCGCGATGCCATCGGCTTCGTTCCAGGCGGTGTCGGCGGGCAGGATCAGGGTGGCGATCTGCGCCGGTGAGCTCTTGGCTGCGGCGATCGCGGCAGCGCCGTCGGCAGAAACCGACATGGCGTTCGGCGAGGTCCTGACCCATTCCGACATCGTCCGCGCCAGGCCTTCGATGTCCGAGGTCAGCGGCGCGTTCAGGGCAATGTGGTAGGTCGCGTGCTGGCCGACGATGTTGACAATGCCGGAGCGCGCCTTCTTGGCGTTGTGCAGATTGGCAAGGCCGTTGGCGAGGCCCGGGCCGAGATGGAGCAGCGTCGAGGCCGGCGTGCCCTTCATGCGGTAATAGCCATCGGCCGCACCCGTCACCACGCCCTCGAACAGGCCGAGCACGCAGCGCATGCCCTCCACCCGATCGAGCGCGGCGACGAAATGCATCTCCGAGGTGCCGGGATTGGTGAAACAGACGTTAACGCCGCCCGCGACCAGCGTCCGCACCAGACTTTCCGCACCGTTCATGGTTCCGCTCCCGTTCGCGAGGCTGTTGTTGCCTGGTGCCGCCGATTTGCAGTCCCTGCACTGCAAGATGAGAATGGACCCAGGGACTTCAAATCGAAAAGCGGCACTAGAATCATAAGTTTGCTAGTGCCCATGGCTTTCCGAAGTTCGCAAACAGTGGCTGCTGCAACGGTGTACGAACTTCGGAAAGTGGGCACCAGACCAGATCAACCATTGTTCCGCCCATTCGTCAAAGGGGGCTGGCGCATTGTTCTACCGCTATGGCGCAGAGCTTCTTAACCGCGACATCTGAAAGCGTTAACGTGTCACGTGGCCGTGGCTTGCGAAACCGGCCCGGTACGGCCAATCTCTGCAACCAACCATTGTTTTTCGCGAGGAAGAAAATGACCCGGGGCTTTGTCGCACTCTTCGCCGCAGCGGTGCTCTTGTCCGGCGCCGGTCACGCACAGGCCCAAGGCTTCTTCGACGACTCCCGCGATATCATGGGCGGCGGACCGAATTTCTTCAGCCGGGGCGGCGCAAGCCCGATCCCCCGCACCACCGTCAGCTATCCCGTCAACTACTCCCCTGGCACCATTGTCATCAATACCGCCGAACGGCGGCTTTACCTGATCGAGCCGGGCGGTACGGCCCTGAGTTACGGCATCGGGGTCGGCCGGGACGGTTTTCGCTGGAGCGGTGTGCACCGCGTCAGCGCGAAAAAGGAATGGCCGGGCTGGACCCCGCCCTCGGAGATGCGCCGGCGGCGTCCCGATCTGCCGGGCCACATGGCCGGCGGCATCGACAATCCCCTCGGCGCCCGCGCCCTCTATCTCGGCTCGACGCTCTATCGCATCCACGGCTCCAACGAGCCGGAGACGATCGGACAAGCGGTGTCGTCGGGCTGCTTCCGCATGACCAATGACGACGTGATCGATCTCTATAACCGGGTTCCCGTCGGCGCCACGGTCATCGTGAAGAATTAGCGCGGCCGCGCTCCGGCCTCGCGCCTTGCGCGCATCGGCCGGTTGCGGCAGCGTCGCGAGATGATGCGCGTTGCCTCTTCTCTCCCTGTCGCGATCGCCTCCGCGGCGATCGCTGCCCTGATATGGCCGCTGCCGGCGTCTTCGGAGATTCCCGAGATCGCCACGCGTCAGCGCGTTGAGAAGAAGAGTTTTACCGACGCCGAGATCATCGAAGGATTCTTCAAGACGAGCTTCGGTGCCGAATTTCAGCTCGCCGGCCGGGTCGACCGCATCCGCAGGTATGACGGGCCCGTGCGGGTGTTCGCGGACGGCTCACGCGCGGACCGAAGGGCGCAACTCGCCAGGGTCGTCGCCGATATCGGGCAGCGCGTGCAGCATCTCGACATCGCGATGGCCGAGAAGGCCGAGGACGCCAACATCACCGTGCAGCTGGTGCGCGACCGTGACCTCACGCGCACCATCGCCAAATCCTACGGCAGCGAGCGGGCGCGCGAGATCAAGCGCTCGCTCGATCCGCAATGCCTCTCCGGTTTCCGCAAGAACGAGAGATACGAGATCACCCATTCCGACGTCATCCTCACCGTCGACACCGGCGATTTCGTCTTCCTCGATTGCGCCTATGAGGAGCTGTTGCAGTCGCTGGGGCCGATCAACGACACGAGCTCGGTGCCATGGACCATGTTCAACGACAAGGTTTCGATGGGCTATTTCGACGTCTACGACCAGTACATCCTCAATTTGCTCTACGATCCCCGCATCAAGCCGGGCATGACGGTAGAGGAAGTCAAGGTAGTGCTGCCGGACGCGATCGCCGACGTGCGGGCCTGGGTGAAGAAGGTCAACAAGCTGCCGGAGTGACGACGATCTCACTTCTTTCCGGCGGGCCCGCTCTTTCCGGTTCCGCAGATCGTCTTCAGCGACGCCCATTCCCTGTCGTTAAGCAGCGGCGGGCCGCCCGGCGGCCGATCCTCGCCGGTCATGCGCTTCAGCCGGTCCTCGGTCAGCGGGTGGCTTGCAAGGATCGACAGGTTGCTGTCGCCCTCCTTGCCGGTGACGCGGAACAAGAGTTCGCCCATCGGCTTGGGCGAACGGCCGAGCTTGCGCATCACGTCGATCGCGAAGGTATCGGCATTCTCTTCGGCCTCGCGCGAATGCGAGGCGGTGACCAGCGTGCGCGAGGCAAAGATCAGGGCGCTGGAGCCGGTGACGTCGCCGAACAGCAGTCCGATCAGGAACGACGTGCCGCCATTATAGATCAGGCCGCGCATGTTATCGCGGTGCTTGAGATGCCCGAGCTCGTGCGCGAGCACGCCCGCAATCTCATCGGGGTTTTGCGCCTTCTCCAGGAGGCCGTTGAACAGATAGACCTTGCCGCCCGGCAGCGCGAACGCATTGGGCACCTTGGTGTCCAGTACCGAAGACTGCACCGCCCTTAGATCGAGCCCGGCCGCGCCGCGCAGCAGGCCAAGAAGCTTGGTGTAGGCCGCCTGTCCCGCCGCGTTGGTGCAGACGCGGTTGCCGAAGATCGCCTTGATCTGCACGTCGCTGGCATCGCCGACCCGCCGTTCAAAGGCTTCCGGCACCAGCGGCGCAAGCCGGTCGGCCGCGAGCGGAATCGCAAACAGCACGACCGCGACAATGGAGACCACCGCGGCGAGCGACCAGCCGACGATCTTCGCAATCGCCCGCCCGTCCGTCCGGTTCTCGCCGAGCCGCGTGCAGCGCGAGGTCAGTTCAGTGGCGAGTGCCGTGTCGCGAATCTCCAGCCGCGCCAGCGGCGGCGCGGACAGGCAGCTCACCCTCAACACACCCGCGGGGCTGTCGGCCTGGCGTATGTCGTCATAGGCCCATCGGACCGGCGAAGATCCGTCTTCGCTGATTTCAAGCGTATCGCTGAAAGCGAGCGTGACGAAGCGCCGCCGGCTCGACATCCCGTCGAAATAGACGGTCGGCGCATTGTCCTGAGGCGGTACGCCGTCCGCGAAGATGCTCACCGGCTAGAATCCGGCGACATCGAGGCCATCGGCAAATCCCTCGCCCAGTGCGCTCGCCAGCTCGCCCTTGGCAGTGACATTGGCCGCCGCGCCGATGTTATGCACGCGGACAGTATCCAACACCTTCAACCACAGATCCCGCATCAGACAGACGCGCATGACGAGATTGATCCCCAACACAAAGGCGAGATAGCCGGCGCCTGCCAGCACCATCAACGGAATACTCCTGGCAAAGGCTTTTGTCGCGAAAAAGTCATTGAACGTCATGCCGCTCGCGCCGACGACGAGAGCGACAGACAGGATCAGGTAAACCAAGAAAATCGCGCCCAGCAAAGCGGTCCAGCCAATGACCGTCCAGTACAAACCGACCAGCGCACCGCGCGACATTGTCGATTCCAGACGCACCCCGCCGAAGCGAATCCCCGACAGCCACCAGCGCCACTCCACCGCCTTGAATCCGGCGTAGACGAAAGGCGCGCCGATCGTGAAATAGAGTGCAAACGGGGTCAGCAACCACAACCACCATCCTTGCTTGAAAAACTCCCACCCTCGCCCTTCGAAACTGCCTTGCAGGTCGCCGTAATATGAATGCCGCATCTTGTAGCGCTCGAGCGCGGCTTCCCGCCACGGCAGGGCGAAGCCCAGCGTCAACACCACCAACAGCCCCCAGAGCATCGCCCGCCAGGCATAAGCCCAGCCGGAGCCGTCCATCCAGAAGCGCACGCCGCGCCAGACCGTGCGCGTCAGCCGGTAGCGGCGCGCGCGATAGATGGCGAATTGCCCGAAGGCGTAGAAGGCGATGATCAGCGGAAAGCTGGCAAACGCCTTGAAGCGTTCGGCTTCAATGCCGATGAGGAAATACGCAATCCAGATCGGCACCAGGATCGCCAGCGCAAACAGGAAACCGATCAGGAGCTCCTTGCCACGCCCGGTATATTCGGCCGCGTCGCCGTCGATCAGCGTGTTCGACCACAAATGCCGGCGGAAGTCGGTCGCGAGCCAGAAACGGTAGAAGCCGGCGGTCACGAGTTCCAGCCCGGCGCCCCTCGCGGCGAGGTGAAAGAATTCGCCGCGATATCCGGCGAATGACGCCGGCGTCGGCGGCAAAGGCGGCGGTTGCGGCGCCGGCGGAGGCACCATTGGTACCGAAGTCATCTGATCCACGCGTCAAACTCCGCGACAATGCTGCGGGATTGATATCCCGGAAAACCCACCGGTTTGTCGGAGCAAAACCTTTCGGGTTCGATAAACCTTAGGTGGACTTTGCGAACATTTCACGTCGATGTCGGCGTGCGATCTGTGCCGTGCGTCACGTAGGGGGCTTCAGGCGGGAGACTTCAGGCAGGCGACTTGGGCGGCGGATTTTGTGGCGCCGGTGCGCCGAAATCATCGGCGGCGATGCCGGCTTGAGCGAGGCGCTCCACGATGAGGGTCAACGCCCGCTCCAGTTCGGGATCGTCGAGCTGGAACAAGGCCCGCATCAGACGCAGGTGCCGATAGGCTTTCGCCATCTCGGCGTCCGGCTCTGAGATCGAAGGGTCGAAAGGATTTTTCATGGGACGCCAATGGCGGGATTGATGAGGATCGGGGTTCACTCGTGGCGAACAATTCCATCATGCATCGACGCAAAGTTCAGGATCTGCCCGGCGCAGGCCGCGGGCTGCAGCATGCCGAGCATCGCCGATGACGAGTTGAGATGCGTGACGCGAACGGAAACGATGTACCCGCGCAGCGCGGCCTCCTGATCGGCGGAAGAGATGTTGCTGCCGGTCGGATAGAGCGCGAGCACCGGCGCCTTGATATCAGCAAGATGCGGCTTGGCATCGACGCCGCCTGCAAAGTCCACCATGGCGGTGACCACCTCGACATCGGCCTTGCCGACTTCCTACGCATACCAGTCCGCGAACGCCGGATCGAAGCCGGCGGGAAAGCGCGCCAGCGTGTTCGATTTGCGCACCCAGCCTTCGACGCCGAGCGCGCGGATGGCGTCGACCCCTCTGCGACAAAGGGCGCGATGGTGGCGATCGCCCCGGGCCAATTTTTTCTCCGCGCGGCGCTCAAAAAAAGCCCACAATCGCCGTAGTGCGGCTGCCGCCTACCGGCAACGGCAAGTTTTATATGTTAAAAATTGTGACTTAGAAGGGTGATTCCTGTCCAATGAGTTGTTGGAATTGCGGTATAAGAAATTCAAATGAGCGAGCTGCCACGTTCCCAAGCCCTGCGCTGCTTCATCACGGTTGCGCGTGAAGGCACCGTCTCCAGGGCAGCATCCTTGCTGAACCTCACTCAGCCCGCCGTCAGCCTGCAACTCAAGGCGCTGGAGGAAGCCACCGGCCTGCAGCTGTTCAACCGGACGCCGGGCGGCTTCACGCTGACGGAAGCCGGCGCCGCGCTGCTGCCGCTGGCGCACAAGGCGGTAGCCGCGGCACTGGACTTTGGCACGGCGGCGAACTCGTTGAAGGAGTCGCAGCGCCGCACCTTGCGCGTCGGCACCATCCTCGATCCCGAATTCACCCGGCTCGGTCCGTTCGTGCGCAGCCTCACCGCCTCGGCGCAGCGCACCGAGGTGTTTTTGCGCTACGGCATGAGCGACGACGTGCTGACCCAGATCGGGACCGGCGAGCTCGACGTCGGTTACTATGTCGATGCGACGCCGGAGGCCTCGCCGTCGTCTCACGCGCTCACCGAGCGGCTTATCGAAGACGGCAAATTCCAGCTGATGCCGCTGATGAGCTATGTCTATCGCGTGATCGCGCCGCGCGAATGGCGCGATCGGGTGATGGGCAAGGACTGGCGGGATCTTGCCGGCCTGCCGTGGCTGGCGACGCCGGCAAAGTCGGCGCACCGGCGCCTGCTCGACGACATCTTCCGCCCGCTCGGGCCGTTGCCGAAGCGGGTGGCGTTCACCGATCAGGAAGAGGCCATGACGGACTTCGTCGAGTCCGGCATCTGCCTCAGCCTCGCCCGCGACCCCGTGATCGAACGCATCACGCGCGAGCGCAACTTCGTCATCGCCGACAAGGTGGCGCTGACCTGCGATCTCAGCTTCGCCTGCCTCACCTCGCGCCGGCAAGAACCGACGATCGCGCACGCCTTCATCGCAATGCAGGCGGTGTGGGATCTGAAGCCGGACAAGGCGCCGCTGCGCTCGGCGCAGTAGGCTATTTATTTGCGCATGATCTTATCGGAAAACCGGTATCCACTTTTCCGGATCATGCGCTACACCGATTTATCGAACAGCTCGCGCCCGATCAGCATGCGGCGGATTTCGCTGGTGCCGGCGCCAATCTCGTAGAGTTTCGCGTCGCGCAGCAGCCGTCCGGTCGGATAGTCGTTGATGTAGCCGTTGCCGCCGAGCAGCTGGATCGCATCCAGCGCGCATTGCGTCGCCTTCTCCGCGGCATACAGGATCGCGCCCGCGGCATCCTCGCGCGTGGTCTCGCCGCGGTCGCAGGCCTTCGCCACCGCATAGACATAGGCGCGCGAGGCATTCATGGTCGTGTACATGTCGGCGACCTTGCCCTGCACCAGCTGGAAGGTGCCGATCGGCTGGCCGAACTGCTTGCGCTCGTGCACGTAGGGCAGCACCACGTCCATGCAGGCCTGCATGATCCCGAGCGGCCCCGCCGCCAGCACCGCGCGCTCGTAGTCGAGGCCCGACATCAGGACGTTGACGCCGTGGCCGACCTCGCCCAGCACGTTCTCCTCCGGCACTTCGCAATCCTCGAATACCAGTTCGCAGGTATCGGAGCCGCGCATGCCGAGCTTGTCGAGCTTTTGCGCGGTGGAGAATCCCTTCATGCCCCTTTCGATGATGAAGGCAGTGAGGCCGCGCGGGCCGGCGTTCGGGTCGGTCCTGGCATAGACCACCAGCGTCTCGGCGACGGGGCCATTGGTGATCCACATCTTGTTGCCGTTCAGCACGTAACGGTCGCCCTTCTTCTCGGCGCGGGTCTTCATCGACACCACATCCGAGCCCGAACCCGGCTCCGACATCGCGAGCGACCCGACATGGTCGCCGGAAATCAGTTTTGGCAGATATTTGCGCTTCTGCGCTTCGTTGCCGTTGCGGCGAAGCTGGTTGACGCAGAGATTGGAATGCGCGCCGTACGACAAGCCCACCGAAGCGGAGGCGCGCGATATCTCTTCGAGCGCGACGCAATGCTCGAGATAGCCGAGCCCTGCTCCACCATACTCCTCCTCGACCGTGATGCCGTGCAGGCCGAGTGCGCCGATCTTCGGCCACAGGTCGCGCGGAAACTGGTTGCTCTTGTCGATGTCGGCGGCGCGCGGCGCGATCTCGTTGCTGGCGAAATCATGCACGGTCTCGCGAATCGCATCCGCGGTTTCGCCGAGATCGAAATTGAAGATGCGGTAGGCGTTGGGGATCATGGGCGTCATGCCTCCGGCAAACCAAACGTTGTTTGAAACAGCCTTATTCGCTCGAATTGCGCTTGTCACGGCTCGAATTACGATTGTAACGGAGAGAAAGCGGTCAAAGGTTGGGATGCCAGCCTGCGGCCTGTTGGCTCACGGCAAAGTCTCCCTTGCGCGGGCGCACGCAACGCGGTGTAATTCGCGCAAAAGCCGCCTCAAGAGCGCCACCCAACAAGGGATGAATGAGGAGCCGCCCATGCACGGGACCATCGACGTCGCCGACAACATTGATTCCGAGGCTGCGCGCAAGCGCGCCTATTCGCTGACGCTCAGCGAGCTCGACCCCGGCGATCCCGAATTGTTCAGGAGCGATACGTTCTGGCCCTATTTCGACCGGCTGCGCAAGGAAGCCCCGGTCCACTACACCAAAGACAGCATGTTCGGCCCGTACTGGTCGGTGACCCGGTACAACGACATCATGGACATCGAGACCAACCACGCCGTGTTCTCGTCGGCCTCCTCGCTTGGCGGCATCACCATCCGCGACATCGACCCCGATCTGCGCCGCGAGAGCTTTATCGCCATGGACCAGCCGCGCCATTCGGCGCAGCGCAAGACCGTGGCGCCGATGTTCACGCCGACGCATCTGGATCAGCTCGCGATCAGTATCCGTCAGCGCTCGGCCGAATGCCTCGACAACCTCCCGAGAGGCGAGGTGTTCGACTGGGTCGACCGCGTCTCGATCGAGCTGACCACGCAGATGCTCGCGGTGCTGTTCGACTTCCCCTGGGAAGACCGCCGCAAGCTGACGCGCTGGTCGGATGTCGCGACGACGATTCCAGGGCCGGGCGGCCTGGTCGCGACCGAGGATGAGCGGCTGGCCGAGTTGATGGAATGCGCGACCTATTTCGCAAAGCTCTGGAACGAGCGCATCAACCAGCCGCCGAAGAGCGACCTGCTGTCGATGATGGCCCATAGCGACGCCACCCGCGACATGGACCCGAAGAATTTCCTCGGCAATTTGATCCTCCTGATCGTCGGCGGCAACGACACCACGCGCAACACCATGAGCGGTTCGATCCTGGCGCTGAGCCAGCATCCGGATCAATATGAGAAGCTGAAGAAGAACCACGCGCTGATCGACAGCTTCGTGCCCGAGGTGATCCGCTGGCAGACGCCGCTTGCGCATATGCGCCGCACCGCGCTGGAGGACATCGAGTTCCGCGGCCAGAAGATCAAAAAGGGCGACAAGGTCGTGATGTGGTACGTCTCGGGCAATCGCGATGAGGAGGCGATCGAGCGTCCCTACGAGTTCCTGATCGATCGTGCGCGGCCGCGCACGCATTTGTCATTCGGCTTCGGCATCCACCGTTGCGTCGGCATCCGGCTTGCCGAGCTGCAATTGAAGATTATCTGGGAAGAAATCCTCAAGCGTTTCGACAATATTGAGGTGGTAGGACCGCCCAAGCGGGTGTATTCGAGCTTCGTCAAGGGAATCGAGCACCTGCCGGTCCGCATTTCCGGCTGATCCAATTCCGCCACTTTCGAGGGGATGAGCACGATGAACGTCCAGACCGCAATCCGCCTCGAGAAGGCCGAGCTGCTGCGCCAGGCGCGCGAGGAGGCCCATGCGACGCCGCTGAAAGACTTCCACCCCGGCGCGCCGCGGCTGTTCCAGAACGACACGCTGTGGCCGTGGTTCGAGCGGCTGCGCAAGGAAGAGCCGGTGCATTACTGCACCAACGCGCCGATCGAGCCGTATTGGTCGGTGGTGAAATACAACGACATCATGCATGTCGACACCAGCCACGGCATCTTCTCCTCCGATGCCGCGCTTGGCGGCATCTCGATCCGCGACGCGGCGCCCGGCTATGACTGGCCGAGCTTCATTGCGATGGACCAGCCGAAGCATGCCGACCAGCGCAAGACGGTGTCGCCTATGTTCACGCCGACGCATCTGGATGAATTGGCAAAATTGATCCGCGAGCGTTCGGCAAAGGTGCTCGACAATCTGCCGCGCAACGAGACCTTCAATTTCGTCGAGCGCGTCTCGATCGAGCTGACTACGCAGATGCTGGCGACGCTGTTCGACTTCCCCTGGGAGGAACGGCGCAAGCTGACGCGCTGGTCCGACGTCGCGACCGCGCTGCCCAAGAGCGGCATCGTGGAATCGCCGGAGCAGCGCCGCCAGGAGATGGACGAGTGCCGCGAATATTTCGCGCGGCTGTGGAACGAGCGCGTCAATGCCGAGCCGCGCAACGATTTGCTCTCGATGATGGCGCACAGCGAGTCCACGCGCCACATGGACCCCGACAATCTGATGGGCAACATCATCCTGCTCATCGTCGGCGGCAATGACACCACCCGCAACACCATGAGTGGCTCGGTGCTGGCGCTGAATGAGCATCCGGACCAGTATGAGAAGCTGCGCGAGAATCCGGCGCTGATCGATTCCATGGTGCCGGAAGTGATCCGCTGGCAGACGCCGCTCGCCCATATGCGGCGCACCGCGCTGCAGGACACCGAGATAGGCGGCAAGAAGATCAAGAAGGGCGACCGCGTCGTGATGTGGTACGTCTCTGGCAATCGCGACGAGGAAGTGATCGAGCGGCCAAACGAGTTCATCATCGACCGCGCCCGTCCGCGCATCCATCTGTCGTTCGGCTTCGGCATCCACCGCTGCGTCGGCATGCGGCTCGCCGAGCTGCAGCTCAAGATCGTCTGGCAGGAGATGCTCAAGCGCTTCGACCGGATCGAGGTGGTCGGCGAGCCGAAGCGGGTCTATTCCTCCTTCGTGCGCGGCATCGAGGTCCTGCCGGTTCGCATTCCGGCGTAATGAGTACCGAGCTCAACCCGCCTGAGCTCGCCGAGAAAATCTCGGCGAAGGGCTTCATCCAGGCTACCGGCTTTCGCATCGTCGAGGTCGAGCCGGGATATGCGGAAGTGGCGCTGACGCGCCGCGACGACCTCGTGCAATTCTTCGGCCATTTCCACGGCGGGGTTATCGCGTCGCTGGCCGACCATGCGGCCGGTATCGCCGTGACCTCGGGCCTGCCCAGGGGCCGGATCGGGGTGACCGTCGAGCTGAAGGTCAATTTCCTCTCCCCCGCCGACCGCAACGAGCTTGTGGCGCGCGCCAAAACCCTGCAAATGTCGGGCTCGATCGGTGTCGCCACCGTCGAGATTTTCACCCGAGACGAAAAGTCCGAGCGCCTATGCGCATTCTGCACTGCCACGATGCGCGCGCTTGACCTACCACCTGAGTTCCGATGACTGCTCAAGAACACCAGCAAGACGAACACGCCGATATCCGCGAGGCGGTCGCCAAACTCTGCGCCCAGTTCCCGGGCGAATATTGGCGCAAGCTTGATCGCGAGATGGCTTACCCCTCGGCCTTTGTCAATGCGCTGACGGAAGCCGGCTATCTCTCCGTGCTGATCCCGGAAGAATATGGCGGCGCGGGCCTGAAGCTTTCGGCCGCGACCGCGATCCTGGAAGAGATTCACCGCGCGGGCTGCAACGCCGGCGCCTGCCACGCCCAGATGTACACGATGGGAACGGTGCTGCGGCATGGCAGCGAGGAGCAGAAGGCGAAATGGCTGCCGGGGGTCGCGAGCGGCGAACTGCGGCTGCAGGCGTTCGGCGTCACCGAACCGACCAGCGGCACGGATACCTCCTCGCTGAAGACCTTTGCGAAGCGCGAGGGCAATGACAGCTACATCGTCAACGGTCAGAAGATCTGGACCAGCCGCGCCGAATATTCCGACCTGATGATCCTGCTCGCGCGCACCACGCCGAAGGAGCAGGCGAAGAAACGCACCGAGGGTCTGTCTGTGTTCCTGGTCGACATGCGCGAGGCGCGCAAGGCGGGCCTTACCATCCGTCCGATCCGCACCATGATGAACCACTCCACCACCGAAGTGTTCTTCACCGACATGAAGGTGCCGGCGGAAAACCTGATCGGCGAGGAAGGCAAGGGTTTTAGGTACATCCTCTCCGGCATGAACACCGAGCGCATCCTGATTGCGTCGGAATGCATCGGCGACGCCAAATGGTTCATCGCGAAAGCCACCAATTACGCCAAGGAGCGCGCCGTGTTCGGCCGGCCGATCGGCCAGAACCAGGGCATCCAGTTTCCGATCGCAAAATCCTACGCCTCGATGCGCGCCGCCGAGCTGATGGTGAAAGAAGCGACCCGCAAATACGAGGCGGGGCTCGATTGCGGCGCGGAAGCGAATATGGCCAAGATGCTCGCCGCCGACGCCTCCTGGGAAGCGGCGAATGCCTGCATCCAGACCCATGGCGGCTTCGGCTTTGCCGAGGAATACGACGTCGAGCGCAAATTCCGCGAGACGCGGCTCTACCAGGTCGCGCCGATCTCGACCAATCTGGTGCTGTCTTTCGTCGCCGAGCACGTGCTGGGCATGCCCCGCTCCTACTAGCGGATGTCCCGGCGAAGTGGGAACCGGTTCGGCGATAAAGGACATGCGTACAACAAGAGAAACCAACATGCTGCCGCTTGAGGGAATTACCGTCATTGCCGTGGAACAGGCGGTCGCCGCGCCGTTCTGCTCGTCGCGCCTGGCCGATGCCGGCGCCACCGTGATCAAGGTCGAACGCCCCGAGGGCGATTTCGCCCGCGCCTATGATGCAGCTGCAAAGGGCCAGAGCAGCTATTTCGTCTGGCTCAACCGCGGCAAGCAGTCGGTCGTGGTCGACCTCTCGACCAAAAGCGGCCGCGCGCAGCTCGAAGAGCTGATCGCGGGCGCCGACGTGCTGCTGCAGAACCTGAAACCCGGCTCAATGGACAAGCTCGGCTTTTCGCTGGATCGCTTGAAGAGGGATTATCCGGCGCTGATCTGCTGCACCATCACCGGCTATGGCGATGAGGGCCCCTATGCGCACCGCAAGGCCTATGATCTTCTGATCCAGGCCGAGAGCGGCCTCGCCTCGATCACCGGCGGGCCGGAAGGGCCGTCGCGTGTCGGCGTCTCCATCGTCGATGTCGCGACCGGCGCCACCGCGCATGCCTCGATCCTGGAAGCGCTGTTCGCACGCACCCGCACCGGCAAGGGCGCTGACATCCGCATTTCCATGTTCGACGTGATGGCCGACTGGCTCGCCGTGCCGCTGCTCAATTCGGAGGCCGGCAATCCGCCCAAGCGCATGGGCCTCGCCCATCCCTCGATCGCGCCCTATGGCGTGTTCCGCTCCAGGGACGGCAAGGACATTTTGATCTCGATCCAGAGCGAGCGCGAATGGAAAAAACTCTGCGCGGAAGTGCTCGGCCAGCCGAACCTGCCTGATGATCCGCGCTTCGCCAACATGCTCGAGCGCGTGCGCAACCGCGCGGCTACCGACAAGGTGGTCGGCGACGTCTTCGGATCGCTGAACCGCGACGAGCTCTTGAAGCGGCTGGACGACGCCGACATCGCCTTTGCCGAGGTCAACACCATGGCCGACCTCACGGTGCATCCGCATCTGCGCCGCATCGAGGTCGATACCCCCAGGGGCGTCGTCACCTATTCCGCGCCGGCCGCGATCTTTGTCGGCGAGCCGCGCCATTACGGCCCGGTGCCGGCGATCGACGAACATGCCGAACTGCCCAAGGTCGGGTTGCGGAAATCCTCATGACCGAAAAGCTCGATCTCGATCATTTGCGGCAATGGATTGGCCGCTCCGCGGAGGCGTCCGACATCGTCACCGCGCAGCTCGTCAAGGGCTTGCGCGCGACGCTGTTCCAGGATGTCGGCGAGCCCAGGGCGGGTGATGCCGCGCCGTTCACGGTGCACTGGTGCCTGGCGCAGCCGGTGTTTCCGATGTCGATGCTGGGCCCCGACGGCCATCCCACGCGCGGCGGCTTCCTGCCGCCGGTGCCGCTGCCGCGGCGGATGTGGGCCGGCGGCGAACTCGAATTTCTCGATCCCCTGCGTGTGGGCGATGAAGCCAAGCGCACCTCGCGCATATCAGACGTGACGCTCAAGACCGGCTCGACGGGCACACTGTGCTTCGTCTCGGTCGAGCACGTGGTGACGACGCCGCGCGGCATCGCGATCCGCGAGCGCCAGGATATCGTCTATCGCGACATAGGTGGTGCGCCGGCTACGACGCCCAAAGCGCCGCCGCCACCACCCGTGGCGAAACACCGCGAGACCCATGTCTCGGACCCGGTGCTGCTGTTCCGCTACTCGGCGCTGACCTTCAACGGTCACCGCATCCATTACGACCGCGACTACGTCACCAAGGTGGAGGGTTATCCCGGGCTGATCTTCCACGGCCCGCTGCAAGCGGCGTTCATCGTCGAGCTTGCGGCGAAGCTGCATGGCGGCACGCCGCCGGCGAGGCTCGCCTATCGCGGCGTACAGCCGCTGTTCGAGGGCAGCGAGTTTTCCGTCAATGCCAACGACAATGCCGGCAGCATGGAGCTGTGGACCGCGAACGCCGAAGGCCAGCCCACGATGAAGGGAACGGCGACGTGGTGAAGGCGCCGAAGAGCGGCAAAGCCGTCACCGTCAAGCAGGCGACGTTCGACCTCCTGCGCGCCTTCGGCATCAAAAGGGTCTTCGGCAATCCCGGCTCGACCGAATTGCCGTTCTTGTCCGACTGGCCAAGTGACATCGATTATGTGCTGGGTCTGCAGGAAGCCAGCGTCGTCGGCATGGCCGACGGCTACGCACAGGCGACGCGCAACGCCGGTTTCGTCAATTTGCATTCGGCGGCCGGCGTCGGCAACGCGCTCGGCAACATCTACACCGCCCATCGCAACCAGACGCCGCTCGTGATCACCGCGGGCCAGCAGGCGCGCTCGATCCTGCCGCTGCAGGCGTTTCTCCATGCCGAGCGCGCCTCGGAGTTCCCGCGGCCCTATGTGAAGTACAGCGTCGAGCCAGCGCGCGCCGAGGACGTGCCGGCCGCGATCGCGCGCGCCTATTACACTGCCATGCAGCCACCCTGCGGGCCGACCTTCGTCTCGGTCCCGATCGACGACTGGACGCATCCGGTACAGCCGGTCACCGCACGAAAAGTCAGCCGCGAGATCGGCCCCGATCCTGACGCGATGAAGATGCTGGTCGCAGCGCTGTCGGCCAGCAAGCACCCGGCCCTCGTCGTCGGCCCCGGCGTCGACCGCGCGGAAGCCGTCGATGTCATGGTGAAGGTCGCCGAGAAAACGAAAGCCGCGGTCTGGGTCAGCCCGTTCTCGGCGCGCTGTTCGTTCCCGGAACGGCATCCGCAATTCACCGGCTTCCTGCACGCCTCGCCCGGTCAACTCTCGGACGCGCTGCGCAATTACGACCTCGTGGTCGTGATCGGCGCGCCAGTCTTCACCTTCCATGTCGAGGGCCATGCTTCGATCTTCGACGGCGCTACCACGATCTTCCAGATCACCGACGATCCCGATGCCGCAGCTGTGTCGCCCGCCGGCACCAGCATCGTCGCGACCATGAAGCCTGCGCTCGCGATGCTGCTGGAGCTGTTGCCGGATACCAAGCGCGCGGCGCCAGCCGGCCGCACCTTGCCGCCTGCGCCCGCAGCGGCCGATCCGATCCCAGTCGAATTCCTGGTGCATTCGCTGTCGACAGCGATGCCGGCCGACGCGGCACTGGTCGAAGAAATCCCCTCGCACCGTCCGGCGATGCAAAAATTCATGCCGATGCGCGGCCAGGACAGTTTTTACACGATGGCGAGCGGCGGCCTCGGCTACAGCCTGCCGGCCGCGGTCGGCATGGCGCTCGGCCGGGACAAGCGCCACACGGTCTGCCTGATCGGCGATGGATCGGCGATGTATTCGATTCAGGCACTGTGGACCGCGGCGCAGCGCAAGCTGCCGCTGACGGTGGTCGTGATCAACAATGCCGGCTACGGCGCGATGCGCTCCTTCAGCCAGGTGATGCAGGTCCGCAATGTCCCCGGCCTCGATCTGCCCGGCATCGATTTCGTGAGGATCGCCGAGGGCATGGGCTGCAATGCCGTGCGCGTGGCCAAGGCCTCGGAGCTGGCGCCGGCGCTCAAGCGCTCGCTCGCGCACAAGGGCGTCAGCCTTGTCGAAGTCGTCGTCGATTCCGCCGTGCCGCTGCTCTACGCGCAGAAGAGCTGACGCCGGCTAAAGCGCGATGAGATTAGGTCGAATCGTCATCGCGCTTTAGGTTTTTGATTGAGCATGATCTTTTCGGAAAACCGCTACACACTTTTCCGGATCATGCTCTAGTCTTTCAGTGCCGAAAGATCCTTCGGCAACATCCGCTTGAACAGCGCGAGCATGCGGCGCGCCTCCTTGGTCGGCAGCGTGACTGCATGACGCACGGCGGCCGCGATCAACGTCATGATCAGCCGGGAGAGCGCCGCCAGCGCCGGCTCCGGCGCGTCGGGCGCGATCCGCCGCAGCGCATCCGACAGCAGGCCGGAGAGATAGGTGACATCTTCCTCATCGAGCTTTTGCAGGGCGCGATCGGCCTGGGTCGCCTGCCAGATGTCGCGCATGACGGGCACGTCGATGAACATCTGATAATAGCTGTCGGTGATGCGGCACAGCGCCGGATGCAGGTCGCGGCCGCCCTTCACCACCGATAGATCGCGCCGGACGCAATCGCGTCCGACCGCGTTGTAGCGCTCCGCGAGTGTGCCGATGATCGCGGTCTTGTCGGGGAAGTATTGATAGAGCGAGCCAAAGGCGACGCCACTTCGTTCGACCAGGTCGCTCATACGGAACGCTTCGCTGCCCTTTTCCGCGATCAGTTCGGCCGCGCATTCGAGGATGCGCTCGAAGCGCTCCCGGCTGCGTTGCTGGCCGGGAACCAGCCGCGCCAGGCTTCGCGTTTCCGCTTTTCCTCGTTCCTCCTTTTTTTGCGCCATTGCCCTTTGTGCCCTCAGAAATATGCCTTGACGGATCAAATACGAGAGATTATCGCTTTCTACAAATACGAGAATTACTCGCATTTTGGGATCCGAAACCATGCGCCAGCATCTCGTCACCGTCTTGCTCTGGTTTTCCGCCATCGGCTGTAGCCTGCTCGCAGGCGTCTATTTCGCCTTCTCGACTTTCGTGATGACGGCGCTCGGCCGCATCGACCAGGCGGCCGGTATTTCGGCCATGAACGCAATCAACACGGTGATCGTGCAATCGCTGTTCATGCCGTTCTTCCTGGGAACGACGCTGACCAGCCTGGTGCTGGCCGTGATGCAGTTGCTTCGCTGGAACGAAGCCGGCTCGGCGGCAGTGATCGCGGGCGGGTTGGTCTACGTCATCGGCATGTACGCCGTGACGATGTTCTTCAACGTGCCGCTCAACGACGCGCTCGCGGCCGCTGTCCCAGCGAGCAGCGAAGCGAAGTCGCTCTGGCAGCGCTACCTTAGCGACTGGACCTGGTGGAATCACGTCCGCACGGTCACTTCCACGCTTGCTTCCGCGCTCTTCATCGCGGCACTCTCCGCGAGATAGCGGCTGCAGCTATGCGGCAAAAGGTAACAAGGCCGGTTCGCAAAACCGGCCTTTTTCCCTGGCGTGCCGAAAACGACCGCAGTTAACATCCGCAACGGACGTTTTGTTTCGCCTAGCGGGAGCAATGCCATGTCGGCGGCCGACAAGCTTTTCGCAGGATCGATTCCCGAAATCTACGATTCCCTCCTGGTTCCTCTCATATTCGAGGTTTACGCGCGCGATCTGGCCGCGCGAGTGGCGCGCCTCGCGCCACGGGACGTGCTGGAAACAGCGGCCGGCACCGGCGCTGCGACCCGCGCGCTGGTATCGCAACTCTCCCCGCAATGCCGCATCGTGGCAAGCGATCTCAACCAGCCCATGCTGGATCGCGCGGCCACCAAGCCGGCGCTTGCAGGTCGCGTCACCTTCCAGCAAGCCGACGCGCTGGCGCTCCCGTTCGGCGACGGCACATTCGATGTCGTCGCATGCGAGTTCGGCGTCATGTTCTTTCCGGACCGGATCAAAGGCTACAGGGAGGCGCGCCGCGCGCTCAAGCCACGCGGTCATTTGCTCTTCAATGTGTGGGACAAGATCGGCGCAAATGATTTCGCCAATACCGTCCACGAAGCTGTGGCGGCTTTATTCCCGAACGACCCGCCCGCCTTCTTGGCGCGCACTCCGCACGGCTACCACGACATCGAGAAGATTTGCGAAGACCTGAAAGCGGCGGGCTTCGCGGAGATTTCGGCCGAAACCATCGATCACTTGAGCAAGGCCGCATCACCGCGTGAGGCGGCAGTTGCGTTCTGTCAGGGCACACCGCTGAGAAATGAGATCGAGTCGCGCAGCGCCTCCCTCGAAGTCGTGACGGTTGCGGCAGCCGCAGCACTGGCCAAGCGATTTGGCAGCGGCCCGATCGAAGGCCGCATCAGGGCACATGTGATCACGGCCAGCGATTGACGTAGCCGCAGCGCCCCAAAACTATTTCCCGTAGGTCTCGCGCATCTTCGCCTGAATTTTCGCCATGCCTGATATCCAGCGGTCGTAATTCTCGGTCTTCTTGCGCATGTAGCCGAGCACCTGCGGGTGCGGCAGGATCACGAACGTCTCCTGCTCGAGGCCCGCCAGCACGTCTTTCGCGACCTGCTCCGGCGAGAGGTCGCCGTCGCCGGATTGCGGACCCTTCGGGATCGAGCGCAGCATGTTGGTGTCGACGCCCTGCGGACACAGGATCGAGACCTTGATGCCGTCGGCGCGATGCGAGATCGCGAGGTTTTCGGCAAAGCCGACCGCGGCATGCTTCGTCGTCGAATAAGCCGGGCTGCCGACCTGCGACAACAGGCCTGCCGCCGAGATCGTGTTGAGGAAATAGCCGCCGCCGCGCGCCTTGTAGCGCGGCACCAGATGCCGCGCGGCGTAGACATGGGCCATCACATGGATCGCCCAGCTGCGCTGCCACGGCTCGTCCGACGTGCCGCCGGCATTGACCGACAAGGGATCGAAACCGCCGCCGATGCCGGCATTGGAGCAGAACAGCGCGATCGGGCCGAACTGCCGCTCGGTCTCGTCGATCACATGCAGCACATCCGTTTCCTTGGCGACATCGCACTGGAACGCCGCGCCATGAACCGCTGCGGCAACAGCACGCGAATTGGCGCCGTCGAGGTCGACGACCACCACCTTGGCCGCGCCCGAGCCGTGAAAGGCCTCGCACAGCGCTTTGCCGATGCCATTGCCGCCGCCGGTGACGACCACCACCTTGCCGGTCACTTGCATCGTCGCCTCCCGCCGTTGTTTTTGTTCAGGTCAGGACGAGGTCCATCACCGCCGTATAGTGGCAGGCCGCGCCCAACAGCACGAAACAATGCCAGATCACGTTCTGGAAGCGCAACCGCCGCCAGGCGTGAAAGATCACGCCCAGGCTATAGAGTGCCCCGCCGGCCAGCACCAACCACAGCGCGGTCTTCGGCAGGCCGGAGACGACAGAGTGGTAGAGCATGACACCGCTCCAGCCGAGCGCGAGGTAAAGCCCGGTCGAGAGCCGGTCGAACCGGCCGGGCCAGGCGAGCTTCAGTGCGATGCCGAACGCCGCGACGCACCAGACGCCGACCAGCAGCACCAGTGCGACCACGCTGTCCTTTAGTTCCAGGATGAAGGGCGTGTAGGTCGCCGCGATCAGGACATAGATCGCCGAATGATCGAAGCGCCGAAGCACCCATTTGGTGCGCGACACCGGCCAGAGGTTATAGGTCGCCGACAAGACCAGCATCGACAGCAGGCCCGCGACATAGATCGAGACCGCGACGATAGAGAGCGCGCTGGCATAGACCGCGGTGAGCACCACCAGCACGGTCGCGGCAATCAGGCCGAACAGGATGCCAATGGCATGCACGACACCATCGGCGATAAGCTCGACCTTGTCGTAGTTCCACCGGATCGCGCCGGTCGCAGTCGAGGCGAGTTGCTTCAGCTGGAAGATCGTCATGGACCACCTGCAGATCTCTGGCGAACCAGATAGACAATAGGTGTCGCGAGGTCAACGCGACGTTCAAGCCGCCCTCGCAAAACCCAGTCAACCGCAATCGCGTCCGAAATGTGAAGCTTGATTTTGGCCCGCCAATCGCCACTTTTCGGGGCAAGTCGCCCATCGATTACCCCCCGACGCCGAGCGTTTTCCTTTAATCCATGGCTCCCAGTTTTTCCGAAATCATCGAGGAAGCGCGGCTGTCGGCGCGGGCGCTGCTCGACTATGGCGAGCACTTTTTCAACCCGACGGTGCGGCTCGGCGTCACCGGCCTGTCGCGCGCCGGCAAGACCGTGTTCATCACCGCCCTGGTCCACGGGCTGACGAAAGGCGGCCGCTTTCCCGTGTTCGAAGCGTTCAATTCTGGACGGATCGCGCGGGCAGAGCTCGCGCCGCAGCCCGACGATGCGGTGCCGCGTTTCGACTATGAGAACCATTTGCACACCTTGATCGAGGAGCGGCGCTGGCCGAACTCGACCATCGATATCAGCGAACTCAGGCTCGTGATCGATTACCAGCGCCACAGCGGCGCCGACCGGCGGCTTACGCTCGATATCGTCGACTATCCCGGCGAATGGCTGCTCGACCTGCCGCTGCTGGACAAATCTTTTGAGCAATGGTCGGCCGAGAGCCTCATATTGTCGCGCGAGGCGCCCCGCGCGCATCTCGCCGCCGCCTGGCACGCCCAACTCGCAACGCTGAGTGCGGAGGGCAAGGAAGACGAACAGGCGACGCTAGCCTCCGCAAGGCTGTTCACCGAGTATCTTCGCGCCTGCCGCGACGAACGCTTCGCCATGAGCCTGCTGCCGCCCGGCCGTTTCCTGATGCCCGGCAATCTCAAGGGCTCGCCGGCGCTGACCTTCGCGCCGCTCGATGTTCCCGCTGACGGTAGCGCGCCGGAGGGTTCATTGTGGGCGATGATGGTGCGGCGCTACGAGGCCTACAAGGACGTCGTGGTGCGACCGTTCTTTCGCGACCACTTTGCACGGCTCGATCGCCAGATCGTGCTGGTCGATGCGCTTGCTGCGTTCAATTCCGGGCCCGAAGCGCTGCACGATCTCGAGGCGGCGCTTGCCGGCATTCTCGATTGCTTCCGGGTCGGGCGCAGCACCATCCTGTCCACGCTGTTCCGGCCGCGGATCGACCGCATCCTGTTTGCGGCGACCAAGGCCGACCATCTGCATCATCTGAGCCACGACCGACTGGAAGCCGTGCTGCGCCGCGCTGTGACAAAGGCGGTCGCGCGGGCGGAAGCGACCGGCGCGGAGATCGACGTCGTCGCGCTCGCCGCGGTGCGCGCCACCCGCGAAGCGATGGTCGCGCGCGGTCGCGACAAATTGCCGTCGATCCTTGGTACGCCAGCGCCAGGAGAGAGCGCCAACGGCGAGATCTTTGACGGCAATACCGAAGTCGCGACGTTTCCCGGCGATCTGCCGGCCGATCCGGAGGCGTTGTTTAATGGCGATGGCGGCTTTCGTGGTCTATCCTCGACGCCGGCCGACAACAGCGATTTCCGCTTTCTGCGCTTCCGCCCGCCGCTGCTGGAGCGTGACGGCGCAGGCGAACCCGCGCTGCCTCACATCCGCCTTGACCGGGCGCTGCAGTTCCTGATCGGAGACCGGCTGCAATGAACGATCGATCGAAACATCGGCGTCCCGCGACCTTCCGGCTCGACGATCCCGCCGTGACGGTCATCGATGCCGACGACGCCGGCAAGCCCGCGCGCGGTACCGTGCAGATCACGCCGGAACACGATCCGGCCCAGCTGCCGGTTCCGATTGAGGCGCCGGCCGTGCCGCGCCGGGCATTCGGCTGGGGCACCGTGTTCTGGTCCGGCGTCGCCGGCCTGGTGCTGCTCGGCCTCGGGCTCGGCGTCACCCATCTGATTGAGGACCTGTTTGCTCGCAGCGAAAGCCTGGGCGTGGTCGGCATCGCTTTCACGGCCGCGGCAGCGCTGGCGCTGGGCGTGATCACCCTGCGCGAACTGCTGGCACTGGTGCGGCTTGCGACCATCGAAAAGCTGCATGCGCGCGCCGAGAGCGTGCTGCTCAGCGACGACCGCGACCAAAGCCGCGCCATCCTGAAGGACCTGCTCAAGCTCGCGCATGAGAAGCCGCAGCTTGCGCGCGCCCGCACCGCGCTGATCGGCCATGCTGACGAGATCATCGACGGCGCCGATTTGATCAAGCTCGCCGAGCGCGAATTGATGACCCCGCTGGACACGGAGGCACGCCGCCTTGTTTCCTCCGCGGCGCAGCGCGTCTCCATCGTCACTGCGATCAGCCCGCGCGCCGCGATCGACATAATCTTCGTATTCGTGGCCTCGCTGCGTCTGATCCGGCAGCTTGCGCGGCTCTATGGCGGCCGGCCCGGCGCGCTCGGCATGATCCGGCTGCTGCGCCATGTGATCGCGCATCTCGCCATCACCGGCGGCATGGCCGCAAGCGACAGCCTGGTGCAGCAGATGCTCGGCCATGGAATCGCGGCCAAGCTGTCGCAGCGGCTCGGCGAGGGCATGCTGAACGGCCTCCTCACCGCCCGCCTCGGGCTCGCCGCGATCGATGTGACGCGCCCCCTCCCCTTCACCGCGCTGCCGCGCCCGGCGCTGACCGATCTCGCCAGGGACCTGTTGAAGAAACGCGAGGAAGACGAGTAGCTACCGCGTCTGTTCGCGAATGAAATCCGTAATCAGGCCCAGCGCTTCGACCGAGGCCGGGATCGTCGGGTTCTGCGAAATGAACGTGTGGGGCTGGCCCTCGAACTTCCGGAGCGTGATCCGGCCGCCGGCCTTTGTGTAAGCGGCGACAAACCTATCGGCCATGTCGGGGGTGACGTTGGCATCAGCCGTTCCCTGGATCAGCAAGGCTGACGGCAGCTTGCGCGCCTCGCCGCTCTCCAGGATGGTTTGCGGATTGGCTTCGGCCATTGCAGCTTCCGTCAGGAAGAAGGCATCGTGATTTTTGACCAGCCGCTCATTACCGGTTTCGCGCGCCATGTTGTAGCGCGCCACGGGGTCTGAAATCGGCCAGCACACGACCACGAAACCAAGGCTCGCATCGACGTCGCTGGCGCCGGCGAGCGTCAGCGCGGCGTATCTGGCATCGCGCGGCCGCAGCACGTTCAGCCACAATTGATGCCCGCCGCTCGAGGTGCCGAGTCCTCCGACGCGGCTCGCGTCACCGCCCAATTTCGCGATGTTGGTCTTCAGCCACCTGATGCCGAGGTTGATGTCGGCGATCGAGGCGGGATAGGGCGCTGCGGGCGCCATACGAAAATCCAGCGCCAGCACCGCCGTGCCGGCGGCGGCGATCACCTGATCCATGGCGGCATTTTGCAGCCGGTCGTTGGCGACCCATGCGCCGCCATGCACGTCGACGATGGCCGGAAAGCCGGTGGCGCCGCGCGGACGATAGAGGCGGGCGAGCAACGGCGTGTCGCCGGCCCGGCCGTATTCGAGGTCCTCCGCGATCACCTCGTATTTTTGCGCGAGCTCGTTTGTATCCATCCCGAATACCTCTTTCGCGATTACGCCCGCCCTGCAGGCCAGTGTAAACTTTGCGCCAGCACGCGCCAGCGGAAGAAAGGCGTATCCGGCGGCGGGGACAACTCGGGCGTCCAGCCTGTCAGCTTTTCCAGCGCATAGGTATCCATCACGATCCCCCGCCAGACGCGCTCGACCCGTTCCAGCGGCTCGCGCTTGGCGCCGGTCAGATCCCATAGCCGCAGCAGCTGGTCGGGCTCGCGCGCAACATAGAGCCCGGTGTGGCCCTTGATGCGATCCATGCCGGGATCGGCAAAGCCCTGGAACCGTCCGCGCTCGGTGACTTCGATGACGGGGATGCGATCCCCAAAGAACCAGCGCAGCATCGCATAGGTGCGGTAATCCGTGGTCGCGATCCAGGTCGCGCCGGTCTTCTGCAATTCCGCCTCGGCGCGCGCCACCACCGTTTCGTAGCCTGCCTCGCCGCCGATCGGATCGGCGCGGCCGATGAAATTCCAGGGAGAGGCGACATAGTACCAGGCCACCAGAACGACCATCGCGATGCCGGTGACCACGGCGGTGTTGGCCCAGAAGATGGAAGACTTGATCATCCAGGCGGGAAAATTTTCACGCGGCAGCATGGCGATATTGATGGCTGCGGCCGCAAAGCCGGCGGGCCACATGAACATCGGCCAGGTGTCACCCACTCGCAACGTCAGCGACTTCCAGAAGAAATACAGGAATGGAACGATCACCGCGGTCGAGAGCAGGATTGCGACCGGCTCGCGGTTGCGATAGCCGCGCCAGGCTGTGAAGCCGAGCCCCGACAAAACCACGGGGAATAGTACGAAGCCGACCAGCCCCCATTGCAGCCCGATATAGTCGCCGACGGTGCGGAGCGAAAATTCATGCGCGGCGGTCGCGCGCACCGCCTGGAAGCGGAGCGACGCCCAGTCGTGCTGGTAGTTCCAGATCAGGACCGGCGAGAACAGCGCGAGTCCGATCAGCGCCGCGAGCCAGGGATAGGGCGAACGCAATTGCCGCAGCCGCCAGTCCGGCACCAGCATGAAAGCGGCGACCGCCGGCAGCAGCATCACGACCGTGAATTTCGACAATAGCGACAGCCCGCCGAACATGCCGGCGGCCAACCACCAGCGCTGATCGTTGCTCTCTGCGAGCCGGACCAGCGACCAGATCATCGCGACCGCAAACGGGATCAGCGCCACGTCGGGCGCCACCTTCGACATCAACAGCCCGTAATAGAGCGCAGCCTCCGGCATCAGCACGGCGAACACGATCGCCCTGATGTCGTACGTCACGCGACGGACGATGTCGGCGAGCAGCAATTGCGTGACGGCCATCGCGACGATGCCGCCAAAGCGGACCCCGAGATTGGTGTCGCCGAAGATCGCCGTGCCGAAGCGGATGAACCAGGCGATCATGGGGGGATGATCGAGGAACGACAGCACATGTTCCTTCGACCAGGTCCAGTAATAGGCCTCGTCGGTGCGCAGATCGATCAGGCTGGCATAGGCGATCCGCAACGCGGTCATCGCCGCGATCACGATCACGGCAACGACCAAAGGCCGCGCGGATCGATCGGATTGGCGGGCGTGAAGGGGAAGAGAGGCCTGTGTCACGGCGCTTTCTCCCCGACTCCCCCGAGAGAGTCAACGTGCGATCGTTTCTCCTCTGGAATGAATGTCACTGATCGCTGATAATGATCATATGGATCAGATGGCCCCCGTTTCGCGCGAACAGATCAGGACCTTCCTTCGCGGCATCGGCGTGCGGCAGGTCCGCCTTGTCTGCGGCATGGTGCTGTTCACCTATCTGATCAGCCATTTCCTCAACCACGCGCTCGGCAACATCTCGCTCGATGCCCTCGCAGAGGGCGTTTATTACCACACGGTGTTCTGGCAGTTCCCGCCCGTTGCCATCATCTTCTATACCTCGGCGCTCTTACATTCCGGCCTTGGAATCTGGGCGCTGTATCAGCGCCGGCAATTCAGCTGGAAGGCGATGGAGCCGCTGCAGCTCGCGCTGGGTCTGAGCGTACCGCTGCTCGTTGCCTTCCACGTTATCGGCGTTCGGCTCGGCCAGACGCTGTTCGCGCACGAGAAGCTATATCCGCAGGAGCTGCATGCATTCTGGGTCTCGCACCCGATCAAGGCACTGCAGATCTCGACGGTGTTTTTGATCGCCTGGGTGCATGGCTGCATCGGCCTGTATTTCTGGCTGCGCATGAAGCCATGGTTCAGGCGCGCCGCCCCCTTCCTGCTCGCGGCCGCCGTGCTGGTGCCGACACTGGCGCTGCTTGGGTTTTATCAGGCGGGCCGCTCCGTCATCGCCTTGAGCGGCGATGCCGCCTGGCAGGCAGCCAATCTCGGAGAGCGTCAGGTCGGAACGCCGGCCGAGCAGCACACGCTGGACAACATCGTTGATTATTTCATCGCGGGCTATCTCGGCCTGATCGGGATCGTGATCCTGGCGCGCGGCGCCCGCGCCCTCCACGAGCGCCGCGGCGGCATGATCAATCTCTCCTACGGCAATGGCCGCACGGTGCGAGTGCCCAGGGGCCTCAGCGTGCTGGAAGCGAGCCTGCGCAACAACGTCCCACATGCGAGCGTCTGCGGCGGACGGGCGCGCTGCTCGACCTGCCGCATCCGCGTGATCGGCGATCATGCGGCGTTGCCCGAGCCGTCGCAGCGCGAGGCCTTCGTGCTTGCACGCGTCGGCAGCAACGATCCGTCGATCCGGCTTGCCTGCCAATTGCGCCCGACCGGCGACCTCTCGTTCTTCCAGCTCTTCATCCCGAGTCTCGCTTCCACCAACACGCATGCGTCGAATCCGGCCCGGATCGGCGAGGAGCGCTATCTGGTCAGCCTGTTCGTGGACATGCGCGGCTCGACGCGGCTCGCGGAAAAGCGGCTGCCGTTCGACGCGGTGTTCGTCGTCAACCGTTTCCTCGCCGCGGTGTCGCAGGCGGTGATCGAATGCGGCGGCCGGCCCAATCAATTCGTCGGCGACGGCATGCTGGCGCTGTTCGGACTCGCCTCGTCGGCACAGACCGCCTGCCGGCAGGCGATCCGCGCGGCGGCGCTGATCTCGGCCAACATCGACGAATTGAACCAGTTCCTGAGCCACGATCTGCGCGAGCCGATCCGCTTCGGCATCGGCATACAGGGCGGCGAGGTGATCGTCGGCGACATCGGCTACCGCGACCACATGGTGTTCACCGCGCTCGGCGATCCCGTCAATGTCGCAGCCCGCCTGCAGGACATGACCAAGACGCTCGCCTGCGAGGCCATCATCTCGGAAGAAGTGCGCGCGACTGCCGGCCTTGACGAGCACGATTTGCCGCAGCAGGAAGTCGAGATCCGCGGCCGCGCCGAGCCGATGACGGTGCACGTCGTCGCGGAAGCGAAGACGCTGTCCGCCTTGGTCGACAAGCTCAGCGCCGCCGCGGCATAGGCAGCGACGCGCGAAAATCCGCGTGTGATTTCCAGCACATCTGAACATTTATTCAGGAAATTCCGGTCTTCAGAATCCGAACCTGCACCTCCAGGCGTTCGACTTACGGACGGTGGGTATCACTGCAACCCGCGCCTGAAGCAAAACGCCACGGCGCAACATTTGGAGAATGACCATGATCCGCAAACTTGTTCTTGGACTCGCTGCCGCTGCCACCATCAGCGCCGCCTCCCTCGTTCCTACCGCTGCTTCCGCACACGGCTTCGGCTTCGGCGGCGGCTGGGGTCATCACTGGGGTTTCCATCGCTTCGGCTACGGCTTCGGCGGCCCGGTCGTTAGCTCCTGCTACGCGGTGACCCCGTACGGTCGGATCGTCAACGTCTGCTACTGAGCAAAAGCTCCGTGCCTGACGGAAATCCCGGCCGCCCATCGCGGCCGGGATTTTCGCGTCTCGTTTTGCATCGGAACCGCTTGCGTCCAAAGCATGATTTGACTTGCGTGACGCTGCTGTGACATTTGGGCTTCCTGATTCCGGTGATGACCGGAATCAAACAAGAAGCTTCGGAGGAAGCCCGAAATGCTCGATCGACGAGAATTGCTCAAGCGCGCCGGCATGGCTGCGCTTGCGACCGGTTTTGGTTCAACGCGGGCGTTCGCGCTCGATACCGTAAAACTCCCCTTCGACAATGGCGAGCGTCCGCTCGTCACCTATCCGCAGAAGCGCCCGATGATCGGCCTGACCAGCCGGCCACCGCAGCTCGAGACGCCGTTCTCGATCTTCAACGATGGTCCGATCACGCCGAACAACGCGTTCTTCGTGCGCTATCATCTCGCCGACGTGCCGCTCAACATCGATCCCGACACCTTCACGCTGGAAGTGAAAGGCAAGGTCGATCGTCCGCTGAAGCTGTCGCTGAAGGATATCCGCAAGCTCAAAGCCACCGAGATCGTCGCGGTCAATCAGTGCTCAGGCAACAGCCGCGGCTTCTTCGAGCCGCGCGTCGCCGGCGGCCAGCTCGGCAATGGCGCGATGGGCAATGCGCGCTGGCACGGCGTGCCGCTGAAGACCGTGCTCGACATGGCCGGCGTGCAGGCCGGCACCAAACAGGTGGCCTTCGCTGGCCTCGACGGACCGGTGATGGACAAGACGCCGGACTTCGCCAAAGCGCTCGACATCGACCATGCCCGCGACGGCGAGGTGATGCTGGCCTATGGCATGAACGGCGACGACCTGCCGGTTCTCAACGGCTTTCCGCTCCGTCTCGTGGTGCCCGGCTATTACGGCACCTACTGGGTCAAGCATCTCAACGAGGTCACCGTGCTCGACCACGAGTTCGACGGCTTCTGGATGAAGTCCGCCTACCGATCCCCGATACGCCCTTCAATTCGGTCGAGCCGGGCACGACGCCAAAAGCGACCATCCCGATCAACCGCTTCACGGTGCGCTCCTTCATCACCAGCGTCAGCGACGGCGCGAAGCTGAAGCACGGCCGAGCCATGCTCAGGGGCATCGCCTTCGACGGCGGCAAGGGCGTCAAGCAAGTCGAGGTCTCGACCGACGGCGGCAAGACCTGGATACCGGCAAAGCTCGGCCGCGATCTCGGCAGATATTCGTTCCGCGAATGGAAGCTGCCGGTGAAGCTGGCGACCGGCGGTCATGAACTGAAGGTGCGCGCCACCTCCAACAGCGGCGAGACGCAGCCGGCCGAGCCCAGATGGAATCCGGCCGGGTACTTGCGCAACGTCATCGAAACCACGCGCGTGACCGCGGCCTGAGGAGTACGATCATGAAGCATCACCCCCTCCTCGCCCTCGCCGCGGCCACCACGCTCGGTCTTGTCGCCGCGCGCGCGGTGCCCGTGATCTACAAGCTGCCCGACGAGACGGCGACGTTCAAACCCGGCCCCAACCTCGACGTGGTGCAGAACAATTGCACCGGCTGCCACTCGGCCGATTACATCAACACTCAGCCGCGCAACGTGAAGTCGAGGAAGGATTTCTGGCAGGCCGAAGTCACCAAGATGATCAAGACCTACGGCGCGCCGATCGATGATTCCGACGTTCCAAAGATCGTCGAGTACCTCGCCGCGACCTATTGAGCGGGCCGCGGCCGGCGCCCCGCGAAACGCAAAAATGCCTCAAATGCGCCGTGATATCGATCGTTTCCGGCGAAATCCGATGCTTGTTTGAGCTACCAAGCTTGCCGCAACCGTCGTATCCTGCATGCCGGAATGTGCCGGTTTGCGGGGACCGGCTGTTCGCATTTTATTATTTATTGCTCCCGCGGAGACGACGGATGGCTAAAGGTACGGTCAAGTGGTTCAACCCGACCAAGGGCTATGGATTTATCCAGCCCTCCAGCGGCGGGAAGGACGTTTTCGTTCACATTTCGGCAGTGCAGAAAGCTGGGCTTTCGACGCTTAACGAAGGGCAGACCATCGAATACGAAGAGATCGCCAATCGCGGCAAGACCTCGGCCGAGAACATCAAGGTCTAGCGCGGCACGCGGCCACTCCCGGACGTAATCCGGGAGCGGGGCTTTCGAAAAATTTTATCTGAGAAAATTGCCTTCGGAAAGAGCGGCGACCGTTCTTCCCGCGCATCGGATGTCTATTGCAGTGGCCGAGCCGGTTGGTTGCGACTCACCGGACCTGGAACGCGCGCCACGACGTCGGATTCTCGACCGGGCCTAATCCTCCGTTACCCACTTCTCGACGGTCATGACATCCGGCGGCTGGGCGTAGCCGCGCGGCCACAGGTCGACGACCCATTCAACCTTGGTCGCCTTTTCGACCAGCACGGCCGTGTTGTGCGGTGTCTGCAGGACCAGGGCGTTGCCGCGATAATGGGGGTTGCCGACCACGTGGTATTTGAACAGGCCCCACTCCTGCAGCACCAGCAACAGGCTGGTGGTGTTGCGGGTGGTGTCCCAGCAATCGAAATTGTGTTTGTCATCGAAGTAGCGGAAGTCGGCTTTGGCGACGCGCTTGTCTGTTCCGATGACCGGTCCCATCCTGCGGTCGAACCAGATCACCGCCTTCTGCACGGCCGCCCGTTCGGCTGCGGCGGAGGCGCGGCCGGCGGCGAGAATCGTGGTCAAGGCCCTCCGGTCGGCGGCCGTGAAGTCGAGGGTTTCGCGGCGCCGGCACACGAACCCGTAGCAAACCGTCATTGAGCTGGCCGACGGTGGATAGATCGAAACCGTCGTGTACAGGGCCGCCTGGGACGGGCTCAATTCGACCGCGGATACCGGCGCGCTGGCCATCGGCGACAGTGCGAGCAGTACCACTGCGGAACCACAAAATGCCTTGCCGGAACCATGCCGTCGTCCCAGCCCCTTCATCAGCCCCATGCTCGACCACATCCAGTGAAAAATCTCGCGAAAATCGTCGCCGCTGTATCGCGATACAAAGGCGAGCGCCATGATAAGGCAAGCACCTTTGAACTCTGGACCGCCATGAAATCTGATTCTGTGGCCTTTGCGCCATTCTCCGCGCCATACGCGTCCGACGATGGCGCCATTGCGGCGGAGCTGCTGGCCGCCGCCCGCCTCGAGCCCGAGCAGGAAGCGCGAATCGACCAGACGGCGACGCGGCTGGTCGAGGCGATCCGCGCCAATGACGACCCGCTCGGCGGCGTCGAGGACATGCTGCGCGAGTTCGCGCTGTCGACCAAGGAGGGCCTCGCGCTGATGGTATTGGCGGAGGCGCTGCTCCGCGTGCCGGACGCCCGCACCGCCGACCGCTTCATCGAGGACAAGCTCGGCGAAGGCGATTTCATCCACCACGAAACTAAATCCTCGGCCTTCCTGGTCAATGCCTCGGCCTGGGCGCTCGGCATGTCGGCGCGGGTGATCCAGCCGGGAGAGACGCCGCAGGGAACGCTGGGCCGGCTCGCCAAGCGGATCGGCGCGCCCGCGGTGCGCGCGGCGACGCGGCAGGCGATGCGGCTGATGGGCAGCCATTTCGTGCTTGGCGAAACCATCGAAGCGGCGCTCGCGCGCGCCAGATCGCCAACGGCCCGCAGCCCCCGCTATTCCTTCGACATGCTCGGCGAAGGCGCACGCACCGCCGAAGACGCCGCGCGCTATTTTGATGCCTATGCCAGTGCCCTCGAGGCCATCGGCCGCGCCGCCGGCGACCGTGCCCTGCCCGATCGGCCCGGCATATCGGTAAAACTTTCCGCGCTGCATCCGCGCTTCGAGGCGGTGAGCCACGGGCGGGTCATGCGCGAGCTGGTGCCGCGCCTGGTCGAGCTGGCGCGGCGCGCCAAGACGTACGATCTGAACTTCACCGTCGATGCCGAGGAAGCCGACCGACTGGAATTGTCGCTCGATGTGATCGCTGCGACGCTGGCCGAGGCTTCGCTCGCCGGCTGGGACGGCTTTGGGCTCGCGATCCAGGCCTATCAAAAGCGCGCCTGTGACGTGATCCTCTACGTCGACCGGTTGGCGCTCGCCTACCAGCGGCGGCTGATGGTGCGCCTGGTCAAGGGAGCCTATTGGGACACCGAGATCAAGCGCGCGCAGGAGCGCGGGCTCAGCGATTATCCCGTGTTCACGCGCAAGGCGATGACCGATCTCAACTACGTTGCCTGTGCACGATTGCTCCTGAGATTGCGGCCGCGCCTGTTCCCGCAATTTGCCACCCACAATGCGCTGACCGTCGCAACCGTGCTCGAGCTCGCCGACGGCGCAGGCGGATTCGAATTCCAGCGCCTGCATGGGATGGGAGAGGCGCTCTACGCGCGCCTTGGCGAAGATCGCCCCGACATTGCCTATCGCACCTATGCGCCGGTCGGCAGCCATCGCGATCTCCTCGCCTATCTGGTGCGGCGGCTGCTCGAGAACGGCGCCAACTCCTCCTTCGTGGCGCTCGCGGCCGATGGTGCGGTGCCGGTCGAAACCTTGCTGCGACGGCCGGCCGACATCATCGGCAGCCCCGGCGGGGCGCGGCACAAGCACATCCCGCTGCCGCGCGAGATGCTGCGGCCGCAGCGGATCAATTCGAACGGTATCGAGTTCGGCGAACGCGCCGCGCTGAACAAGCTGCTCGCCGCGGTCGCCGCCGCGAATGTGCCCGCACCCGGCAGCGTTGCCGATGCGACACCTGCCCAGGCCAACGCGGCCATTGCTGCGGCACGCGAGGGATTTCGAAGCTGGAGCGCGACGCCGGCGCAGGATCGCGACGCCGCGCTGTGCCATGCCGCCGATCTCCTGGAGCGGCGCGCGGCACATTTCATCGCGCTGCTGCAGCGTGAGGGCGGCAAGACGCTCGATGACGCGCTCTCCGAAGTCCGCGAGGCGGCCGATTTCTGCCGCTACTACGCTGGCCAAGGCTGCAAACTCTTCGACGACGACGAGCCCATGCCGGGCCCGACCGGCGAGAGCAACACGCTGCGCCTGCGCGGCCGTGGGGTCTTTGTCGCGATCTCGCCCTGGAATTTCCCGTTGGCGATTTTCCTGGGGCAAGTCACCGCGGCCCTGATGGCCGGCAACAGCGTTGTCGCCAAGCCGGCGGAGCAGACGCCGCTGATCGCCGCTGAGGCCGTCAAGCTGCTGCATGAAGCCGGCATCCCCGCTTCCGCGCTGCATCTCGTGCCAGGCGACGGCAGCATCGGCGCCGCGCTCGTCGCCCATCCCGACATTGCCGGCGTCGTCTTCACCGGCTCGACCGAGGTCGCGCGCGCGATCAACCGGACGCTTGCCGCCAAGGACGGACCTATTGTGCCCTTGATCGCGGAGACCGGCGGCATCAATGCGATGATCGTCGATGCCACCGCCCTGCCCGAACAAGTCGCCGACGACGTCGTCACCTCGGCGTTCCGCTCCGCCGGCCAGCGCTGCTCGGCGTTGCGGCTGTTGTTCGTGCAGGACGACGTCGCCGACCGCATGATCGAGATGATCGCGGGCGCCGCGCGCGAATTGCAGATCGGCGACCCCTCCGATCCCTCCACCCATATCGGACCGGTGATCGACGCTGAAGCCAAGGCCCGGCTCGATGCCCACATCGCCCGCATGAAACGCGAGGCGCGCGTGCATTTTGCGGGCCACGCGCCGGAAGGAAATTTCGTCGCGCCACATATCTTCGAACTCAAGGACGCGGGCGAGCTCACCGAGGAAGTTTTCGGACCGATCCTGCACGTCGTACGTTACGGCGCCGACCGGCTGGAAGACGTGCTGCGATCGATCGAGCGCACCGGCTTTGGCCTCACCCTCGGCATCCATTCCCGCATTGACGATACGGTCGAGGCGATCATCGCGCGGCTTGAGACCGGCAACATCTATGTCAACCGCAACATCATCGGCGCCGTGGTCGGCGTGCAGCCGTTCGGCGGGCATGGTCTTTCAGGAACGGGTCCCAAGGCCGGCGGTCCGCACTATCTCGTTCGCTTCGCCACCGAACAGACCGTCACGATCAACACCGCGGCCGCCGGCGGCAACGCCGCGCTGATGGTGAACGACGATGGCACACCGCAAGGGGTGCTGGCGCCTTCCCCGCGCGCGCAGCAGCGCCGATAGAGCGTGATCTCCGCGCAAACGCTACGCGTTTGTCGCGAGGGAAAACCGCCACACGCTTTTCCGGATCATGCTCTAGTTCTGCTGCGTCGCTAAAACCTCATGGTGAGGAGGCGCGTAAGCGCCGTCTCGAACCATGAGGCCCCGGCGGTGGCCACATCCTTCGAGACGCTTGCTCCGCAAGCCCCTCAGGATGAGGGGATAAATCGGTTATGACGCAGTAGAACTAGCCCTCACAGGCAGGTTTCGTCCTTGTTGCCCCGTGCAGGGCCACCGCACGGAATGCTTTTCGAGAGCTGCTGGATCTTCTGCTTCGATTGCGCCTGGGCGAGGATATCGAACACGCTGGTCGGCGCGAGCTGCGTGGCGCGCTTATAGTCGCTGGCCGCCTTGTCGATCTTGTTCTGCGCCTCGTAGACCGTTGCGCGCGCGAAATACCGCTCGACGGTCTCGCGTTGCGTAATCGCCTTGCTGAGATCATCCAGCGCCTTGTCGTATTCATGCAGCTGCGAATAGACGATGCCGCGCAGCCCCAGAGCGTCGGCATCGTTCGGTTGCGTGCCGAGCACCAGATTGAGGTCGGTCATGGCGTCGGCCGTATCCTTCTTGGCGAGATAGGCGCGGGCACGGAGCGTGTGTGCGAAGGCGAAGGTGGGATTCTTGCCGATGACCTGGTCGAGCGCCACGATAGAGCGGTCGTACTGGCCGGAAATCAGCATCGCCAGGCCCTGGCCCAGCTCCGCCATCTGGTTGTTGGGGTTGCGGTCGAGCGCGGTCTTGATGTCCACCAACCCTTCGGCGCTGTTCCCCTTCAGCAACAGCGAAAGTCCGCGTGAGGCGCGCGCAATGTCGTTCAGCGGATTGAGGGCCAGCGCCTGGTCGAAATCGACCAGGGCTTTGTCGATCTGGCTCAGCCCCATATAGGTCTGGCCGCGCTCGGAATAGGCCGAGGCGTCCTTGGGATTGAGCGCAATCGAGCGGCCGAGATCGGCGATGGCGTCCTGGAATTTTCCGTTCATCCGGTTGGCCATGCCGCGGCCGAGATAGCCGACCGCGTCGTTGGGATCGACGCTGAGCGCATGATTGGCGTCGGTGATCGCCTGGTCGAATTGTTTCAGCCCGATCGAGGCCATGGCCCGGGCTCCGAGCATCTGCTTGTCGTCCGGCTTCAGCTTGAGCACCTCATCGAGGTCGGCGCGCGCCTCGGCGTAACGAGCCAGCCCAAGCTGGGCGAACACGCGAAACCGAAGCGCCTGGTCGTTGTGCGGATCGGCGGCCAGGACAATGTTGAGGCGCGGCACGGCGTCAGCGTATCTCCGCTGCGCCATCAGTTGCCGGGCTTCGAGGAATGCTTTCGCGGCGGGCGGCGGAGGCGCGGCAACCGCCTGCGAGGGAGCCGGTGCCGGCTGCGATTGTCCATCGTGGATCTTTGCCAGTTCCGTCTGCGTCGCAACGGCCGACTGCCGTTGCTGCTGGGCGACCCCGGCGACGGCGCTGTTCGGCGCCAGCGCCAGCACCCTGTCGAAATCGGCGATGGCACGGGCGTAATCGCCCTTGGCGCTGAAGAGCTGCCCGCGCGAAAGATAGGACCCGATGTCCGTTTGCGGCGCCTGGGCGATCGCGCGTGAAAAGTCTTCAATGGCGTGGTCCGCGTCACCCTTGCGCCGATACGCCTGACCGCGCCAGGAGAAGGCATTCGGTACGTTCGCGTTGATCGAGATCGCCTTGTCGAGGTCAACCAGCGCCTGATCGATCTGCCCGGTCTCGACATAGGCGCGGCCGCGGCCGACATAGGCCTGTGGAATATCCTGGCGCAGGGCAATCGACTGATCGAGGTCTTTCAGCGAGTCCGCCCAATTCTTCTGATCCGCCTTCACATTGGCGCGCGCGATATAGGCGACGGGATTCTTCGGATCGATCTCGATCGCCTGGTTCAGGTCGGCGAGCGCCAGGTCGAACTTGGCGGTGCGCTCGTTCGCGAAGGCGCGCGCGAGCAACGCCGGGACAAATTTGGGATTGAGCTGGACCGCAGCTTCCGCATCGGCCATCGCAAGGTCGTACTTCAAGCGGCCGACAAACAGGCGTGAGCGGACGACATAGGCCTTGAGCCTGTCGTCCGTCGGCCGTGATTGATCGTTGATGATGGCGGTGCAGGCCGGCTCGATCTTCGCGATGACGGCACCGGTGCAATCCTCGAGATCGCCGGCTTTGGCCAGGCCATGACTCCAGCAGAGCACGAGCAACAACACCGCCGGCAGCCGGAGGCGAAAGGACGGCATCTTCATCTCTCCCTTCGATCGACGAGGAGGTCGAGCGTAGGCCTTTCTTGCGGCCCGCCCAATGTGTCGGCAGCACTGGACTTTTACAACTCAGGCCGCACATTGCCATATTCGCCCTGCGTGTCGATCACACGATCAAGCGAGTGAACCGGCACAGGCGGCCCCCGCCCGCGAGGGACAGCCAGAACGCCCGTTGCATCCCATGCCCAAGGAGGGTCAAATGGCGGTTCGATTTTCACAGGTCTAATTCCATCCCGCGGGAACAACAGCAACAACAGGGAGCTACGCATCATGGAAAAAGGCATCTTCGACGGGCTGAAGGTCCTGGACTGCGCGAGTTTCATCGCGGCTCCCGCGGCCGCGACCGTGCTCTCGGATTTCGGCGCCGATGTGATCAAGGTCGAGCCGCCTGGCTCGGGCGACCCCTATCGCAACCTGCCGAACCTGCCGGGCTATCCGGCAAGCCAGCATAATTTCGCCTGGATGCTGGAGGCGCGCAACAAGAAGAGCCTGGCGCTCGACCTCACCAAGCCCGAAGCGCAGGCAGTGCTGTACAAGCTCGCCTCCGAGGCCGACGTCTTCATCACCAACATGCCGCCGCAGGTGCGCAGCAAGCTCGGCATCACCTACGAGCATTTCGCCCATCTCAACGATCGCCTGATCTACGCCTCCTTCACCGGCTATGGGGAGAAGGGCGAGGAAGCCAACAAGCCCGGCTTCGACAGCAACGCCTATTGGGCGCGCTCCGGCCTGATGGACCTGGTGCGGGCCAACGAGGACACCGCGCCGGCGCGCTCGGTGGCCGGCATGGGCGACCACCCTTGCGCGATGGCATTCTACGGCGCGATCGTCACCGCCCTGTTCCAGCGCGAACGCACCGGCAAGGGCTCGCATGTCTCGACCAACCTGATGGCCAACGGCATCTGGGCCAATGGCGTGCTGGCGCAGGCCAAACTCTGCGGCGCCAAGTTTTCCAAGCGCCGGCCGCGCGAGCAGGCGCTGAACGCGGTGACCAACCACTACAAATGCAGGGACGGCCGCTGGCTGATCCTGTCGCTGCTGAACGAGGAGCGGCAATGGCCGACATTGGCGCGTTGCATGGGACGCGAGGACCTCCTCACCGACGAACGGTTTGAGACCAAGGCCGGACGGCATTCGCGCTCGCTGGAGCTGATCAAGGTATTTGACGAGATCTTCGCCACCAGGGACCTCGCCGAATGGCGCAAGATCCTGGACGGCAACGGCCTCGTGTTCGGCGTGGTGGGCATCCTCGACGACATCCCGAACGACCGGCAGATGATCGAAAACGAGGTGCTGGTGCCGTTCGAGAACGACACCATGCTCACCGTCAACAGCCCGATCTTCATCGACGGCGCGCGGAAGGTGCAGCCGCGCAAGCCGCCCGGCATCGGCGAGCACTCCGACGAGATTCTTCGCAGCGCCGGCTATGACGAGGCCTCGATCCAAAGGCTGCGCGCATCCGGCGCGGTGGCCTGATCAGATACGGCTATGCCAACCTATCGCCTGCACTACTTCCCGGAATCCGGGAACAGCTACAAGCTCGCCTTGATGCTCACCCTTTGCGGGCGGCGCTTCCGGAGTGGAGGTCCGCCTATGATCTCCTGCCCGGCAAACGTCTCACGCATTACGCGTGAGCGGTGGGCAGCGGTCAGCGGCTGAGCCAGGACCACACGACGCCAACCACGACCACGCCGATGATGATGGCAAACGCGATCGCCCAGCCGCTGACCCGGACCGCGCTCGTAGTCTGGCGTGCGGCCTCGTTCTGGGCGATTTCGCGATTGCGTTGCTGTTTGTCCTGGTCGGAAGAGCTCATCGGGTAAGTCTCCGCTCAAGTTCTGACTGTCGTCGGCTCCTTCAATGTAGCATCAATTGATGACGCCTGCCCGGCAACACTGCCGCCCCGGACCAGCCGGCTCAGCAACACGGCCGCGAGCGCCGCACAGAGCGCGGCGGCCGCCGCCGCCATGAATACCGCCGACGTGCTCCATTTTGCCGCCAGCAGTGCGCCGCCGACGAGCGGGCCGATGATCGAGCCGACCCGGCCGATGCCGAGCGCCCAGCCGACGCCGGAGGCCCGGATCGAAGTCGGATAGAAGCCGGCCGCCAGCGCGTTGGCGGCGATCTGGCCGCCGACCACGCAGAAGCCCGCCGCGAAAATCGCGATCGAGACCAGCACCACGGAGTGCCCGAGCTGGCCGATCGCGGCGACCGCGAACACCGCGCCGAAATAGACCAATGCCAATGCACGAAACGAAAAGCGGTCGATCACGCTGCCGAGCGCGAAGGTGCCCACCACGCCGCCGACCTGCAGCATCGAGCCGATCACCGCGGCTTCCGACACCGAGGCGCCGAGATCGTTGAGCACGGTCGGCAGCCAGTTGGCGAGGAAATAGATGTTGAGCAGGCTCATGAAGAACACGACCCAGAGCAGCAGCGTGACGGCGGTCCGCCCCTCGCGGAACAGATGCACGACCGGGATGCCGGCAAGATGGGGTTCATGCACGATGAAGCGTGCGTCCGGCGCGAATGCGGTGTTCGGTCTGACTCGCTTCAGGAGCTGCGCGACCCGCTCGGGCGCGTGTCCAGCCGTGGCGAGGAAGCGCACCGATTCCGGCAATTCCCAGGTGAGCAGCGGAACCATCAGGAGCGGCGCGATGCCGCCGACGATGAACACCGAGCGCCAGCCGAGCCGCGGAATCAAATCTGCCGCGAGCAGGCCGCCAAGCGCGGCGCCGATCGAGAAGCCGCAGAACATGATCATGACCATGGTGGCGCGGCGGCGCTGCGGATTGTATTCGGACGTCAGCGCGATTGCGTTCGGCATGGCGCCGCCGAGACCAAGCCCGGTCAGGAAGCGGATTGCCAGCAGCGTGGTGACGTCCTGAGCGAAAGCGGTGGCGAAGGCGCCCAGGCCGAAGGCAGCAGTCGAGAAGATGATGATTTTCTTGCGCCCGACGCGGTCGGCGAGCGGGCCGAACACCAGCGCGCCGATCATCAGGCCGAACAGGCCGGCGCTGAAAACGGGACCCAGCGCGCCCTTGGTGAGGCTCCATTCCTTGGCGAGCGCCGGGGCGACATAGCCGATCGCCTGGGTGTCAAAGCCGTCGAGGAACAGCACCGCCGCGCAGGCGAATAGCAGGCGGATCTGGAATCCGCCGATTGGCTGGCGGTCGATGAAGTCGACGAGGTCGATGGCCGGCGTGCCGCCGGCCCGGGTCTGCTCAGTCGCCATGGTCGTCCCCTCCCTCGTGCATGCGCGCGGTTCTTGCCGACCGTTGTACGCGCGTCAGCCTAGCGCGGCGGTTCACCGGCGCAAGGCATCCTTCGAATAGCCCGCGATCCGCTTGTAGCCTTCGGACAGCGCGACCAGCTCGTCGCGGCTGATGACGTCGTCGATCGCCCCGAACGGCTTGTCGTGCGTGCGCTCGAACACCTCGCGCAGGATCGCATCCGGCGGATTGGTGCGGTTGGTGAGCACGATGCGCGTGGTCGCTTCCAGCCGCTGCTTTTCGTAGGCCGAAAGCGCCGCCGCGGGATCGTCATGCTCCAGCAGCATCGCGGTCAGAACGCGCGCGTCGAGGATCGCCTGGCCCGCGCCATTGGAGCCGCGCGGCACCATCGGATGGGCGGCATCGCCGAGCAGCGTCACCCGCCCAAAACTCCAGCGCGGCAGCGGGTCCTGGTCGACCATCGGAAATTCCAGCACGCTGTCGGCAGCGCGGATGAAGGCCGGCACATCACACCAGTCGAAATGCCAGTCGGAGAACGGGCCGATGAAATCATCGAGCGAGCCCGCGCGATTCCAGTCGCGCTTGCGATAGTTCGGCGTCTCGATTTCGGCGACCCAGTTGAGGAGCTGCAATCCGTCGTCACCCGCGGCGCGGATCGGATAGATCACCATCTTGCCATGCGACAGCCAGCCGGCACGTACCATGCTCGCGCCCGAGAGCATCGGCTTCCAGCGTGTGACGCCGCGCCACATGTTGACCCCGGAATAACGCGGCTCGCCTTCGTCCGGGAAGAATTGCTTGCGGATCACCGAATTGATGCCGTCGCAGGCGATCGCGACGCGGCCGCGCACGGTGAAGCGGTTGGCGCCGCCGGGGCCATCGGAGAAGGTTACGGTGACACCGCTATCGTCCTGCTCGACGCCGAGGCAATGGCGGTTGGTAACGATGCCGTCGTGGCCGGCGCGCGAGCGGAATGTATCCAGCAGCACCATCTGCAGATCGCCGCGATGGATCGAGAATTGCGGATGGTCGTAGCCGGCGGCGCGGCCGAGCGGCTCCTGATAGATGAGCTGACCGAAGCGGTTGAAGAAGGTCGCGTCTGTCGTCTGGATCGCGACTTTCGCCAGGGCCTGCTCAAGACCAAGCGCGGCCAATTCCTTGGTCGCGTGCGGCAGCAGGTTGATGCCGACGCCGATGGCGCGGATATCGGGAACGGATTCAAAGATGCGGCAGGGGATTTTCGCCTGCTGCAGGGCCAATCCGAGCGTCAGGCCGCCAATCCCGGCGCCGACGATAATGACTTCGTCCATGTTTCCATCCCTTTGGATGGGGATGAAACAATATTAGTAAGCCTACTGTCAATCTAACTTGTGCCGCATTTCATCGGGTTTTCACAAAACACATCCCCATCCGCGTCGCCTCATTGGCGGCCTGGCAGGTCAACCCCGCGGCGCAGGTCCAGCCGACGAAACTCTGGTCGTTCTCGCTCGCCTTGGCGTCCTGCACATAGCAGTGCGAACCCCAGCCATTTTCATACTCGGTGCCGGCGAGCTCCGCGCTGCCGCGCAGTTGCGGCCGGCTGGCAAAGCCACGCGAGAAATCCGGCTGCTTGCCGTCGGCAAAGGCGGTAAGGATGTCGCGGCGGCGGACCTGGTCGCCGAAGAAATGCGGCGAGGCCGGCACGACGGTGGAATTGGACGGCTTTGCCGCCATCCAGTCGACGCCGGGGAAATGGAAGCCGCCGATTCCGCGGGTCTGATGGCAGCCGGAACAGCTCATGTCGTTCAGCCGGCGCTCGAAGCCCGCGACCGAGCGGATGTTCTGCAATTTCACGTCGCTCACCGCAGCTTTCGCTAAAGCTGAGACAACGTCCTCCTTGTTGAACACCGGATTGCTGGTGCCTTCCTCTCCCCCGACCAGGCCGAAGGCCGGCTGCAGGTTCGAGGGCGCAAAGCCGACTGGCGTCGGCGCAATCACGCTTTTGACGAGGAAACGATCCGGGATCAGGATGGTGCCGCGATCGAGCTCGGCGAAATGTGCGGGATCGAGCAGCCAGGTCTTGAAGTCGCGCGCGAAGTCCTTGTCGGCAAGCAGCCGGTCGCGATCGATCTGGTTCTCCAGCGGGGACTCGACAAAGGTCGCGGACGCTGCGTCATAATCGAACACCTTCATCAGATAGTCGGTGCGGAAATCGCGCGTGGTAGATTTCGGCGCATGTGCGATCTGCAGATTGGTTTCGATGCGATCGATATTGTCAGGCGCGATCAGATCGAGCGCGCCGCCCTGTGCTGTCAGCTTTTCGGCGAGTTCCGCACCCGTCGCGGTCAGGCTGCCAGCAGCGAGCCAGCGTTTTGCGATTTCGGCGCAGGTGACGCCGCCGCCCTTCGCCTTCAGCACCACGTTCAGCGTCATCGGCAATCGCGGCGACACCGCAGCTTCGCCGACCGCCTGCGCATTGGTTTGCGTCAACCGATAGATCAGCCTGACCTCGCCGCATTCCTGTCCCGGAACATAGGCGCGGTCCATACGGTTGACGATGCCGGACAGGACAAAGCGCGTATCCGGCGAAGCCAGCTGCGCGCGGTCGAACAGCTGAAAGGCAAATTCCGAGCCGACGCCGATGCTCTCGCTCGGAAGCTCGGCCTTATGCCTGGCGATGTAGCGTTCGAAATCGTCATCGAGCGCGCGTTTGACCGGAGCCATCGATGGCAGCGCGAATAATTGCGCGCTGGTGAGCGGCGTATCGGCCGACCGCGCCGGCATCATGATGCGCGCCAGACCAAAACGGCCACCATCGAGCTCGCGCAGCGTCATGGGATCGATGATTGCGGTGCCGTGCTCGAGCGGCGGACCATCCGCGCGCGCAGGCAGTGCGCAACAAAGAACAAAGGGGATGGCGAGCGTGAGGCGTGAGACGAAACTCATGCCTTCAATAACACCGCGCGATTGTGTCTATTCAAGCGAAAAGCGCTTCACGCTGAGGTGAAGCGCTTTCGAATTACCGTCACAACACGTATCAGCGCGTGATCAGGCCCTTGCTGGTGACGACCACCCACTGGCCTTCCTGCCTGCGGATCGCATCGATGCGGCCGACGCCCGGAACATAGTCGCCGGCATACACTTCATAGGTTCCGCGGCGATTGCGGATCAGCGCGCCGCCATAGCCGACATCGGCCAGCGTCCAGCCTTCCACGGTCGGCATCCGCCCCACTTCCGGCTTGGACGGAGTTGCCGGCGCCGGCGAAGCGGCGGCAACCGCTTGCGGCGTCACCGAGCCGGTCACTTCCTTCGGCGCCGCGGGCGCGGCGGCAGTCGTCCCCGGCGCAGCCGGTGCGGGAGCCGCCGCGGCGGGAGCGGAACGAAGTTTGTCCACGGCTTCCGTCAGCTTGGCGAGTTTCGCGTTGGGCTCGGCCTGCGCCTTCTCGATCTTGTCAAGCCGATCGCTGGTCTTGTTGAGCTGGTTCACGCTGGTCTTGGTGGTTTGCTCGAGACCGGCCTTGAGCGCGAGGATGTCGGAATCGATCCGCGCGATCGAGGCTTCCAGCGCGCCATTGGCCGGTGGCGTGGCGGCGGCATCCGCGATATGGGTAAGACCGGTGGTCGCAAGCGCGCCGCCGATCGCGCCGGCGAGGGTCGCGAATGCCAGCATCGCTGCGGTAGCCAGGAAACTGCGCCTGGGCCTGGACTCGGACCTGGGCGCCGCACTGGCGCGGGTTTCGCTTTCCGCGCTGGCGTCGGCCGACTTTACCTTCACCTCGGCGCTGTGGTCGTGCCAGCCACGGTCGCTGGGCGACATGATCAACACCTTGGCCTGCGTGCGCGGCGCATCCGTCTTGGCAAGATCAACCTTGGGCGCCTCGGCCTTCAGGGCATCGACCCTGGTCGTCTCACGAAGTGCATCCACTCTGGTTGTCTCACGACCGGGCGCGATCGCGGGCGCTTCGAGCACGCTCAGGGCCAGCGCGGCAGCCGCGGAAGCCTCGCTCGATGCCTCGGAAGAATGCGGAACGGTCGAACCGGCGCTGACGGAACCGGGATCACCGTGGATCTGCTCAGCCTGTTGTTCGCTCACGTTACAAGTCTCCAGAATTGGTTGACTATTTGGTAACTTTCATTGCTTGCCAAATCGTTACCGGCGGCCTCCCGGCTGTCGGACTTACGGAAATTTTAGGAACTGCTCCGGGGCCATTTTTGGCCGAGATGGCGGCGCAGATGGGGCGCTCAGGTTAAATTGCTGCCCTGCGGCAAAGGGGTTGACGGGCCTTAAGCACCGTTTGCTCAAGGCCGTTTCCCGACTAACATGAGGGCGGATGAGTGGGCACCGGCCGCCGGGGGATGCCATGGCCATCGAAAAATGCATCAACGAATATGGCGTTGGTGACGTCATCTTCGAGGAAGGCTCGACCGGGCGCGAGCTCTTTGTCGTGCTCAATGGCGAGGTCGAAATCGCCAAGATCAGCGGTGACCGCAAGACCGTGATCGTCACGCTGGGCAAGGGCGAGTTCTTCGGCGAGATGGCGGTCATCGACGGCTCCTCGCGCTCGGCGACCGCGATCGCGGCATCGAGCAACACCCGCGTGATGCGCATCAACCACGCCCGCTTCGTCTATCTCGTCAGCCAGCAGCCGGCCTTTGCGTTGATGATCATGGATGCGCTGAGCAAACGGCTGCGCCTCTCCAACGATCGCACCTTCCGGGCGGCGGCCAACCCATGAGCGACCGCCGGCCGTCCCCGTTCAAGACCCTGTTCGAGACCGAGGTCTGCACGCTGATCCTGGCCGCGCCCGACGTCTACCAGGTCCGCTTCAAGAACCGCGCCGCCAATGCCTATCTCGTCGTCGGCTCCAGGCGCACAATCATGATCGACGTCGGACTGTCTACCAACTACCCCGCCCTCCTCGCCTGCCTCAACCATGTCGGCGTCACACCCGACAAGATCGACATGGTGGTGCTCAGCCACGAGCATCTGGACCATATCGGCGCAGCGTATCATTTCCAGGGCCGCACCCTCATCGCCGCGCACCGGCTAGCCGCCAACAAGATCATGCTCCGCGACGACTTCTCGATGCTGCGCAAGATGTTCAACGAGCCGAATGTGCCGATCAACATCGACATCTGGCTCGAGGAAGGCAACGTGATCGACCTCGGCAATTTCCGCCTCGACGTGTTCTATACGCCGGGTCACACCTCGGCCTGCATGACCCTGTTCGACTCGGAGAAGGGACTGTTGTTCGCCGCCGACACGCTGATGCCCGGCGGCGTGATGGGCGGCGTGTTCGGCTCCGGCTCGATCGCCGACTACATCCAGTCGCTGGAGAAGCTGAAGGGGCTGAACTCAAAAATCCTGCTGTCGGGCCACGGCCGTCTCTCCGACACGCCGCAGGAAGACGTGCGGATCGCGATTCAGCGCTCGCACGCGCTGCTCTCGGACACTGCACAACTGTTCGACGCGCTCGACGCGCGCTCGAATTTCGAACCGATCATGCAGTCGGTGCGCGACCTCAACAAGCTCGACGATTGAATCGTCATTGCGAGCCAGCGGGTCGCGCGAACGCGCGCCCGATGACAGGCTCCGCGAAGCAATCCACGCCTCAGCACGGGGAAAGATGGATTGCTTCGTTGCTTCGCTCCTCGCAATGACGTGGAGGATTTGATAAACGACGTGGCTGCCTGTTGATAGGCGGCAAGAAAACGCCGAAACCGGGGAGAAACGACATGAAGCTCTACGACTCGATCGGGCCGAATCCGCGCATTGTCCGCATGTTCATGGCGGAGAAGGGCATCGAGATGCCGAAGCAGACCGTCGACCTGCGCGGCGGCGAGAACCGGCAGGAGGCGCATCTGAAACGCAATCCGCACGGCCAGATGCCGACGCTGGAGCTCGATGACGGCAGCTATCTCTCCGAGATCGTTCCGATCTGCGAATATCTCGAGGAAAAGAACCCTTCGCCCGCGATGATCGGCGCCACGCCGGAAGAACGCGCCGAATGCCGGATGTGGACGCGCCGCGTCGACCTCAACATCGCCGAGCCGCTCGCCAACGGCTACCGCTTCGGCGAGGCGTTGAAATTCTTCGAGAAGCGGATTCCCGTCGCGCCCGAAGCCTCGCCGGGCTTGAAGATGATCGCGGCCAATCGCCTGAAATGGCTGAACGGCCAGATGGCCGACGGCAGGGAATGGATCTGCGGCAAGCGCTTCACGCTCGCCGACATCCTGCTCTATTGCTGGCTCGATTTCGGCAACCAGGTCGGCCAGCCGCTGGATCAGAGCAACAGCCACATCGTGGCGTGGTTCGCGCGTGTCGGCGCAAGGACCAGCGTGAAGGCGTAACGTGCTGTCGTCCCCGCGGGCGCGATCCGGGACGACCAAGCTCAAAATTTCTAATTCAACTGTCAAACAGCCTCGCGTCATGTCGAACGAAGCAAGACGAGCGTCAACATTCCCGCGGCGTGATTTTGCCCGAGCTGTGCATTGTCGCTGTCCCTCTTCGAGGAGAGGGCGCAGGGAAGACCGGATGCTGGTTGCACCCGCGGCCCCGTGTGCAAGGGTAGAAAGCACACGGGTTAGGCACCACAGGTTCAACCGGAGCGACCCGGCCTTCCCTGCGCAATGGTGTACGGCTTATCGCGCGCTCTCCCCGGTGTCCGGGCTTTTTTAGCCACCGTCGCCCGTGAAACCGTCCACGAGCTTGATCCCAGCGTCGGGAGATCAGGACCACACGCCTTCGCCGTCCGCGTCAGGCGCGTTCGTCAACTGCGCCCGACACGTCCATCGCATTCCGCACCCAACGTTCGTGACGATCGCGAAGCGCCCCTCTTGCAGGTGCGGAACGGCGCCACTCATAGCATTGATTTATAATTCCGAAAAACAGAATATTTTTCGCGCGGGTTCTTGACACGAATTCGCGAAGCTTGCCCGACGGGCAAATCAATTTGGCGGAAACGCTGTTGTTACAAGGACGTATACCGCGTTCCGGCGGATCATTTCGCTGCGAAACGCTTCAACGCCGCACGGTCGATTTCGATGCCGAGGCCGGGACCGTCGGGCACGCGCACCACGCCTTTCACATGCTCGATCGGCTGGGTCAGCAGCGCCTGTCGGATCGGGTGTTCGGTGCGGTCGAATTCGAGCATCGGCTCGATCGGCTTGAGCGATGTCGGCGTATGCGACGGCAACACGGCGAGCAACTGCAGCGAGGCCGCGATCGCAATCCCCGTGCCCCAGACATGCGGGTTGTAGCGGACACCGAACGCCTCGGCCATGTCGGCGATCTTCTTGCACTCGGATAGCCCGCCGGCCGCGCAGGTGTCGGGCTGGATGATGTCGATCGCGCGTGACGTGAGCAGATCGCGGAAACCGAAGCGCGTGAACTCGCATTCGCCGCCGGCGACCGGAATCGAGATGGCCTCGCGCACCGCGCGATAGCCCGCGATATCTTCCGGCGGCACCGGCTCCTCGAACCAGCCGATACCGTGGTGCTCGATCATGCGGCCGAGCCGGATCGCCGCCACCGCATCATAGGCGTGGTTGGCATCGACCATCAACGCGACATGGTCGCCGATGGCGTCGCGCACCGCGTGTGTCATCGCGGCGTCATCCTCCACACCGAAGCCGACTTTGAGCTTCACGGCAGAGAAGCCGTCAGCGACATAGGACGCCGCTTCCTCAGCGAGATATTTCGCGGGATCACCGGATTTGCGGCGATAGAGGCCGGTCGCATAGGCCATGATCTCCGTGCGCGACGGACCGCCAAGCAGCCGGTACGCCGGCACGCCAAAATGCTTGCCCTTGATGTCCCACAGCGCGATGTCGATGCCGCTCAGGCCCTGGATAACGGCGCCCTTCTGCCCGTGATCGCGCAGGCGCGCGTAAATCATCTGCCAGAGATGGTCGGAGCGCAGCGGATCCTCGCCGACCAGCCACGGCGCGACGCTGTTGACCACGGCCGCGGTGATCCGCGCCGGGCCGTAGCATTCGCCCCAGCCGATGATGCCGTCATCGGTTTCGATTTCCACCACCATCGCCGTGCGCGTGTCGTACCAGGCGCGCGAATAGGCAAAGGGCTGCGAGAGGGCCGCTTCAAGGATGTGGGTTCGGATGGCGGTGATACGCATGGAATCCCTCCATCGTCATTGCGAGCGAAGCGAAGCACCATGCCTCGATTCGGGGAAAGATGGATTGCTTCGTCGCTACGCTCCTCGCAATGACGGAGAAATCAGTTGACGGCGTTGCTCAGCACCACCTCGATCAGCTTCGCGCCCGGTCGCTTGAACGCATCCGACAGCTTCGGCTTCAGCTCCGCGGGATCGGTGATCCTGATCGCCTCCAGCCCGAGCGACTTCGCCATGCCGGAGAAATCAACCGGCGGGTCGACGAAATCCATGCCGACATAATGGTCGTCGCCGTGGAAGGCGAGCAAGCGCTGCTTGATGATGCGGTAGCCGCCATTGTTGCAGATCACGACGTTGAGCGGCAGCTTGTGGTGTGCGGCCGTCCACACCGCCTGGATCGAATACATCGCGCTGCCGTCGCCGGAGAAGCACACCACGGCGCGCTGCGGATTGGCGAGGCTGACGCCGACGGACGCCGGCAGGCCCCATCCGATGCCGCCGGAGGCGAGCGCGTGATAGCCATAGCGGTCGCGATGCGGCCGCAGTGAAAGCAGCTGCCGGCCCGAGGTGAGGCCCTCGTCGACCAGGATCGCATTGTCGGGCATCGCCTCGACCAGCTGCAGCGTCAGATAGTCCGGATCGATCGGAGATTTGCCGGCGGCTTTGGCGATCTGCTCCACCAGCGGCTTGCGCCGCGCGGTCCAGTTCTTGGTAGCGAGCTCGGCGACGCCCTTCTTCGCGCGCGCCTCCAGCGCCGCGCCGCCGGCCGCCTTCAGCGCCGGCACCAGCGCCCTCAGCGTCTCCTTCACGTCGGCCTTCACCGCGATCTCGGCGCCGTAGTTCTTGGCAAGGTCCCAATCGACCAGGCCGATCTGCACCATGGAGAGATCATCCGGCATCGGATCGACCTCGCTGTAGACCGACATGCGCAAGGGATCGGCGCCGAGCACGATCATGAGATCGTAGGGCGAGAGCACCTCGCGCACCTGCTTCTGCAGCCTGGACAGCGAGCCCATGAAGCACGGGCTTTCGGAGAGGAAATGCGCGCCATATGGCGTCGAACATTGATAAGCCGGTGCGCCGAGCGTCTCGGACAGTTGCGCCGCCTCCTGCAGCGCGTCGCTTTTCACGATCTCGTCGCCGGTGATGATCACCGGGCGCTGCGCCTTGAGGATTCGCGCGGCGAGCGCCTGTAGCGATTCGTCTGACGGCTTCACGCGCGTGTCGACGCGGGTGGAACGGCCCAACTCGATGCCGGCCTCGGAATTGAGGATATCGCCGGGCAGCGAGATGAACACCGGTCCCGTCGGCGGCGTGGTCGCGATCTTGGCGGCGCGGCGGACGATGCGCGGCAGATCCTCCAGCCGCGTCACCTCGACCGCCCACTTCACCAGCGGCTCCGCCATCTGCACCAGCGGGCCATAGAGCACCGGCTCCATCAGGCCGTGGCCCTGCTCCTGCTGCCCGGCGGTGAGGATCATCGGCGTGCCCGTGAACTTTGCGTTGAACAGCGAGCCCAGCGCGTTGCCGAGGCCGGGTGCAACATGGACGTTGCAGGCGACGAGTTTTCCCGAGGCGCGGGAAAAGCCGTCGGCGATCGCGACCACCAGGCTCTCCTGCATCGCCATCACATAGGTGAGGTCAGGATGGTCCTTCAGCGCATGCATGATCGGCAATTCGGTGGTGCCGGGATTGCCGAACAGATGGGTGATGCCCTCGTCCTTGAGCAGCGCCAGGAAGGCCGAACGCCCGGTAATGCGGTTCTTCATGTTTCCTCCGTGCCCACGGACGTTGCCGCCGGATGCAGGCATCATGCTGATTGCGGCGGCGAGATCAATGGAGGCGGCTCATGGCTGCATTGCAGACGCACACGCTTCCAGGCCTCATGGTTCGAGACGCTGCTTCGCAGCTCCTCACCATGAGGGTCTAACATCGTGCCACTTGTTCCGCCTCATCCTGAGGAGCGGGCGTAGCCCGCGTCTCGAAGGATGGGCCACGACGAGAACCTCACGTGTCCCCGCGGCCGAGCTCGAACGGGTCTTCGCCCGCGGCGCGGCGCTTCTTCTTCGAGCGCTGCCAGACCACGCCGGGGAAGCCTTTCAGCGGCACCAGCGGCTCGCCGGTATAGGCCCATTCCTGCAGCTCCTCGATGGCGATGTGATAGAGCGGCTGCCGTCCCGTGCGGCTTTCGAACAGCGCGCGAGAGATGTTGACCATGTGCGGCGAGCGGGCGCGTTCGTAGAACAGCGGCGTGCCGCAGTTCGAGCAGAAGCTGCGCACGGTTTTCGTTGCGCCAACCTCGTAGCGCGCAACTAAAGTCTTCCCTTTGATGATGCGGAAGCGCTTGCGCCAGCTTCCGACATAGGTCGCGTAGGCCGCGCCATGGGCGCGGCGGCTTGCCGCCGAATGATCATGCCAGGCCCAACGTGCGGGCACGTCGATCTCGAAGGCGACCTTGCCGCACAGGCATTGGCCGGGTGCGATACCTGCTGCGGGAGCTGGTTTTGCCATGTGCGTGTCCTTCCGCCGTCATTGCGAGCGAAGCGAAGCAATCCAGAATCACGCGAGTGGCCTGGATTGCTTCGGTCGGCGCCTTAACGCCGGTCCCAACTCGCAATGACGATGGTGTGTCTAGCGCCTCACGCCGGCGCCATCGCGTCGTAGAAGGGATAGTCCGTATACCCCGCGACGTCGCCGCCGTAGAAGGTTTTGCGGTTGTACGGCGTCAGCGGATGGCCGTGCTGCAGGCGGAGCGGCAGGTCCGGGTTGGAGATGAAGATGCGGCCGAAGGCGATCGCATCGGCATGCCCGTCGGCAATCGCGGCGTCTGCGGCCTCGCCGGTGAAGCCGCCGGCGGTGATCAGCACGCCGTTCCAGATCGGCCGGTACAGCACCATCGCCGACGGCACGCCCTGCCAGTTGACCTCGGCGCGGCCGGCGCCGCTGGAGCGCGGCTCGATGAAATGCAGATAGGCCAGGCCAAGCGGATTGAGCTGTTCGATGGCATGCTGGTAGAGCGGCATCGGCTCGGCCTCGCCGCTGCCATTGGAGATGCCGTAGGGCGACAGCCGGACGCCGACGCGGTCGGCGCCCCAGACGTCGATGGCGGCCTGCGTGACCTCCAACAGGAAGCGCACCCGGTTTTCGATTCCGCCACCGTAATGGTCGGTGCGGAGGTTGCTGCGGGACTGCAGGAATTGCTCGACCAGATAGCCATTGGCGCCGTGGATCTCGACGCCGTCGAAACCAGCGGCCAGCGCATTGCGCGCGGCTTGCCGGTACGCTTCGACGATTGCGAGAATCTCGTCAGTCTCGAGCGCCCGCGGCGTCTCGTAAGGAACGACCTTGCCGTCCGCGGTCGACGTTTTGAACTCCTCGGAGATCGCGACCGCAGAGGGCGCGACCGGCAGCAGGCCGCCGGGCTGGAACGACGAATGCGAGACGCGGCCGACATGCCAGAGCTGCAGGAAGATGAATGTGCCCTTGGCGTGCACGGCATCGACGACCTTGCGCCAGCCCTCGGTCTGCGCGTCGGTATAAATTCCTGGGATGCCGGGGCTGCCGAAACCGGTCGCCATCACGGGCGAAGCCTCGGCGATCAAGAGGCCGCCCGGCGTGGCGCGCTGGGCGTAATATTCCGCATTCAGCGGCCGCGGCACGAGAGAAGGCTTCGCCGCGCGCATCCGCGTCAAGGGCGCGAGTGCGACACGGTGCTTGAGCTGGTACGGACCGACCTTCAATGGTGAAAACAAATGCGGAAAGTTCATTTCTGGCCCGAATTTTTACGGTCTGAATAGGTGAGGCCTTCATCTTGTTCGGAAACGGCTTCGATGGCAATGTCAGGGCGAAAGCCGCGAGAGCAGGTCATCGATGCAAAAAACCACTGACAGGCCGCTGCCATCGCTTAGCGTGCGCATCGACCTCGACACCGAGGGCCGGATCGGGCCGGGCAAAATCCAGCTGCTGGAAAACATCCGCGAGTTCGGCTCGATCTCGGCGGCCGGCCGGGCCATGGACATGTCCTACAAGCGCGCCTGGGACCTGGTCGACGAGATCAACCGCATCTGCCGGCAAGCCGCGGTGGAGCGGCAGACCGGCGGCAAGAATGGCGGTGGCGCGGTGCTGACGCCGTTTGGCGTCTCGCTGGTCGCGCGCTACCGCAAGATCGAACGCGACGCGGCAAGCGCCGTGAAGAAGGAGCTGGCGGCGCTGCGCAGCGACATCGGCAAGCCGAAGAAGGTTTTGGGGCGGTAGATTGCTTCTTTCACCTCTCCCCGCGAAGAGCGGGGAAAGGGAGAAGAACCAGGCGCGTGGATTTGTCATCATTCGATCACGCCAACATTGTTCTCTGATCTGAAGGGGGAACACCAATGCCACTCGAAGCACTGCATGCGAACAATGTGGCCGTGATCACCGGAGGCGCCTCCGGCATCGGGCTTGCCGCCGCGATCCGCTTTGCCAAAGCCGGCATGAAAGTCTGCATTGCCGACGTCGGCGCGGAACGGCTGAAGGAGGCCGAAGCCAAACTGTCGGCGGCGACGGGCGATCCGGCAAAAGTGATGACCGCGACCGTCGATGTCAGCCACGTCGAGCAGCTGCAGGAGCTGGAACGCGCGGTCGAGAGGCGTTTTGGCGGCACCGATATCCTGATGAACAATGCCGGCATCCAGCCGGGCAGCCAGATGTTCGGCCCGATGGAAAACTGGCAGCGCATCCTCGGCGTCAATCTGTGGGGCGTGATCAACGGCTCACAGGTGTTCGCGCCGCATATGATCGAGCGCGGCCGGGTGGGCTTGATCATCAACACCGGCTCCAAGCAGGGCATCACCACGCCGCCGGGCGATCCCGCCTACAATGTCTCCAAGGCCGGCGTGAAGTCGTTCACCGAAGCGTTGCAGCACGAGCTGCGCGGTCTCAACAGCAAGATCAGTGCGCATCTGCTGATTCCGGGCTTCGTCTTCACCGGGTTGACCGCGCGTGGCCGCACCGAGAAGCCGGCCGGCGCCTGGACCGCGGAGCAGACGGTGGACTTCATGATCGAGAAGCTCGAGGCCGGCGACTTCTACATCCTCTGCCCCGACAACGACGTGCCGCGGCAGCTCGACGAGCGGCGCATCCTCTGGGCGGCCGGCGACATCGTCGAGAACCGCCCCGCCCTGTCGCGCTGGCATCCCGATTATGCGGAAGCTTTTGCGGCGTTCGTGAAGAGAAGCTAGACGGCCTCCGGCGTCAGCGCCAAAAGCCGCCGCACCAGCGCGAGCGCGGTTTCGGTGGCGGGATCAGCTGACGTCACGGGCACGGCAAGCACGATCAGGTCCATGGGATCGTGATACAGCACGATGACATGGGTGGCGCTGTTGGCTGTCATCAGCGACGCCATGCGCTCGACCGCGGGATCGGTGGACACAAGTCCCCACGGCGCGTCGGAGCGGCGCAACACGCGCCGCCTCGATAGGAAATCATGCAGCAGCGGCGGATCGTAGCTTGCGAGCTCGCTTTCGCGAAAACGTCGCGCGCCGTCGAAGATCGGATGACGCGCCAACTCGGCGATCAGCTCATCGCGGGTCCGCGCCGGCGAGGCCGCGACCGAATTCAGCACGCCCGGCTCTTGTGACTCGAATAGCGCGCGCAGCGCATCAGTCATCAGGCCGATGGTCAGGACACCCGCAATCGCCACGGCGCAGAAGCGGACGATCTGCGCGCCATCGACATCCGGTGCGATGAACGCGGCGGCGATGCCGAGCAGCGCCGAGCTGATCAGCCGCAGCGCCATCATGGCGACGCCATGCCGCCGCGTCTCCGCGCCGCCGCCGGCAATCAGCATGACGGTGACGGTGAGCAGCGCCCCCAGCGCGCCGAGCCGAACCGGAATGTCGGGAAACAGCGTACGAAAATCGGTCAGGATGAAGGGAATCACGACCAGCGCGCCGACCGCGAGCCTCCCGATGCTGTGGTTCTCCGACGCCACCAGCGTCGCGCGGTCGCGCGTGGCGAGCAGAAGAGCGCAAGTCGCGATACCCGCCAGCTGAAACCCCGACAGCGCGACGGCATAAGGCATCGCGAACCGTTCGAGTCCCAGCATTCCACCAAGTCCAAGCACGATGCCGCCGATCAGCGCCGCCAGCTTCACCGCGCGCGGTGCATGCCGACGCAAAATGCCTTCGGTCAGGAGCAATGCACCGAGCGGGATCAGCGCCGCCGGGATCTCCGACAGGGAATCGAGGAACTCGCTGCCCGTCGCCCAAGCCGCGCCGCGGATGAAGAACAACAGCGCGATCACGCCGAGCGCCATCAGGAGCCGGCGCGTCAGCGGGCCCCGCGGATCGCGGCGATAGAACGTCATCATCGCCACGGTGAGGCCGATGGCGCCGCAGAGATTGACGATGGAATCGGCGGTCATGCCCGGGGTCATCGCACAGCCCCGTCGTCGTTGCGGCGCGGCCGCAACGTGCCGAAGGCGCGGCTGTCGTCCAGCCAGTAGGCGACCGGCAGCACCAGCCGTTGCAGCGCGAGGACGGCGGAGGTTGCGAGCAGCGACGGCAGCGAGCCGTGCGGCACCTCGCTGAGCAGATAGCGCCGCGCGCCGGCGAGATCGATGCGGCCGAGCTGCAGCACGTCATCGCCTCTCTCATAGTCAAGCTCGCGAGCGCAGAAATCGTTGTAGTTGTCGTTGCGATGCTTTGGCGCGGCCTCAAAAGTCTTCTTCAGCGCATCCGAGCCGCCGGTATAGGCGTTGGTGATGACAAAGCGCGTCTCGTCGAAGCCGGCCTCCTCGCCTACGCCGAACACCGCGCGATGCTCTGCCATGATGCCGCGCGCCAGTTGCAGATGCGCAAAACTCCGGCGCGCGCCCGAAAGGAGCGACGGAAACACATCGGAAAAGGTGTCGCCGACCATGCCGACCACGGCCGGCACCTGCGTCACGCTGGAGATCCATTTCGCCCGCAAGCCGTCGCGCGCGAACAGCACCAGCGCGGTGAGGCCATAGAGCACCCAGGACAATCCCTGCCCGCGCACGTCAGGATCGATCATCACCAGGCCGAGATGCGTGACCTCCGTGGGCTCGCCGTCGAGTTCGACGTCCATCACCGACAGCGCGTTGAAGGCGATCGGGCGGCCGCTCTCTTCCTCCGAAATCAGCGTGATGATGGCGCGCGAGAGCGGCTCGGGCGCGCCGGAGAAGATGCCGTAGGCCAGCTTGTCCGGCGGCAGCGTCTTGGCGGCGACGGTGCGCAACTGCGACACAAGTGATTCAAGTTCGCCCTGCGGCAACGAAAGGCCGGGCTGCTCGACGATCCTTGTGCGCAAGCCGGCATGGGTGCGAAGCGTGAGATCGATATTGGGCTGCGACAGCGCCTTCAGCCAGAAGACGGCATGGCCGTGCAGGCCGGCGATCGCCGCGCGCGCTCTTGCGAGGCCACCACGCGTGCGTGGCGCTTCGTTGCCGTTTTCCAAGGACGCCATCTTTCCCTGCCGGAGCTGCGCGAATTCCTGCGCTCCGACGCGTTAAGGAGCGTTAAGCGCAATCTGACGCGGTTTGTCGCAGGGTAAAGGAATTCTTCAACGGGCAAGAAAATTTTACGGCGAAAGCGGCGGGTGCGAAAAACACCCGCCGCTTTCCGTGCAGCCCGTTCAGGCTGCCTTGGAAACTTCCATCAACAGCCGCTCGGCCTTGGCGTCCTCGATGCGGTTCACCAGCCGGCCGCTCTCATGGTTGTCGCGCATGGTCTTGGTCATGGTTATGCAGGATTGCGTCAGCATCAGGAAACCCATGGCGAGATAGCCCTTGATCGAGAGATCGAGCGGCAGGAGGAAGATGCCGAGGCCGACCATGAAGGCGGAAGCGGCGAACGAGACAAAGGTGAAGGTGACCCAGGCGTGGCTGTGGGACGGTGTAGTCGGGTTCATGACAGTTCTCCTTGTGCTTTGCTTGAGGTGAATGATCATCGTCGGGGTGGTCAGGCAGACGGCGTGGGCCCGGCTTTCAGCCGCGCCAGCACGTCGTCGGCGGTCGATTTCATCCGCGGGCCAAAGCCCTGCTCGGCGAGTTTTTCGGCGGTCGCGAGCGGACCACTCGCGGCGTCGATTTCGAGCAAGGCCTCGTCTGCGGCCTGGGCGTCCATCTGCCGTTCGCGCAGGCGCTTCAGCGTGGCCTCCGCTTCCGGCAGCGTGGATTCGTAGGGGCGCGCCGCTTCGATGCCGCTCCTTCGCAGCGCGCGCACCGATTCGGAGGCGCGGGCAAGCCGCCTGCCGCGATCGAGTTCGGTGATGCGCGCCTCGGCATTGGCAACGTGACGCTTCAACCGTGTGATCTCGGAGGCGAACAGCGCGCGCGCCGTCATCGCCGAATCGCGGTCGGCTTCGAGATTGGCAATCGCCTGCGCCGCCTCGCGGGCGAGGTCCTCGCGACCGCCTTCCAGAGCCGCGGTCGCCCTCACTTCGAGATCGGCGATGCGGGCGTTGGTCGCTTCCAGCCTGCGGCCCTCCGCCTGGTCGCCGGCAATCGCCAGCGCCAGCGTCCGCTTGGAACGGTCCACGGCCGCAGCCGCGTCCCGCATCTGCTGGTCGAGGATCAGAAGCGCCGACCGGTCTTCCGGCTCCTCCCCTGCCGCGGCGACGCTACCGCGGAAAAGCGTCAAAACAGTTTTGAACATTTAACCGCTCCCTGTTATGAGCATTGCTCATGAGGCTTTATAGCACATCTTGAACATTGCTCAAGAAATATTTGAGCGACGCTCACGGTTATGGTTAACGGCAGGTAAATCATGTCCAAAGCCTTGGAAAGACGAGCCAAATTGCGCGAAGCGCTGATCGAGGCGGCCGAGCGCGCCATTGCGGCCAAGGGGCTGGCGGGGCTGAGAACGCGCGATCTGGCGGAAGAAATCGGTATCGCCAATGGGGGGGTCTACAATCTCGTCGAGGATATCGACGAGCTGATCCTGCGCGTCGGCTCGCGCACGCTGGCCCGACTGGACGCCTCGCTTTCGCTCGCCGAGATCGGCGGCCAGACCAGCCTGCGGGAGACGCTGGTGCGGATCGCGGTCGCCTATTGCGATTTCGCCGCCGAGAATCTCGAACTGTGGCGCGCGCTGTTTGAGCACCGGATGCAGCCGGGCAAGATCGTGCCGGAATGGGCGATCTCGGAGCAGATGGAATTATTCCGTCACATCCACAAGCCGCTCGCCGCACTGTTCCCGCAGCGTTCATCCACCCAGATTGGCGTCACCGCGCGCAGCCTGTTCTCGGCGGTACACGGCATGGTGGCGCTTGGGCTCGAGCAAAGACTGATCGCGGTGCCGCTCGATGCGCTGCGCATTGAAATCGCAACGCTGGTGCGCGCGATGATCGACGGACTCACAACAAGGCCGGCGTGAGCTAAACGGCGGCTACAGTGTTTCCTGCTTGTGGCCGCAATTCTTGCAGGAAAATTTCACGCGGGACGTGCCGCGCTCGGCCGAGAGCCGGTTCGGCGCGCCGCATTTGCCGCAGACAGCCTCGACCCGCGTATTGCCCTGCTTGATGACGAGGTTGCGCTTTTCCATGGTTTCGCGAATCAGCCGCTCGGCCTCTTCGCGCATCGACTGCTTCGACATCCGCTCACATCCGTCCAATGGATCGCGAGCGCCTTCTACCGCAGCCATATGACAATTAGCCAGAGGATTCCGTTCACAAGGCGAGCAGCAGCTAGGTACCGGCCGGAGTTCCCCAGCCCGTCACCGCATCGAAACCTCTCGATGCGAAGCCGTACGGCAGCTCAGATCTCCACGATGATGTAGCTGTCCTCGACATGGACCGGAAATGTCTCGGCGACATAAGGTCCCTTCTGCAGTTCCTCGCCGCTTTCGACCGCGACCGGATAGGAGCGCACCTTGAACCGCTTCGGATCGAACCAGGACTGGCCGTTGCGCATGTCGAATTCCCAGCCGTGCCAGGCGCAACGCAACAGCTCGCCGACGCGATCACGGTGGTAGATTCCGGGCTCTGGCGAGGTCAGCCGCGCCACGCAAGCGGCCTTGTCGAGCGGCGCCCCTTCATGCGGGCAACGGTTCAAGAGCGCAAAGAACTCGCCATTGACATGGAACACGACGATGTCGCGGCCGTCGATGCCGACCACCTTGTTGCCGCCGGGCGGGATATCGCTGGTGCGCGCGACGATGTGACGGGTCATGGCGTCAGTCCGGTTGGCGCCGCCAGTGGCGGCAATGCCGGGAAACTCTACCGCGATGACACAGGCGCGCGCAATCAGCCGAAGGACGCCTGTTCCGATGCCGCCGGCGGACGGACCGACTGCCGCACCACGGTGGAGAAACGCGGACGCGCGATCCTGCCCTGACGGCCGGCGATGCCGAGCTCAAAACTGTCGGCGATCCGTCGCGCGCGCTCGATGAAATGCTCCGCAGCGACAGTCGGGCACAGCTCGTTTGCCGCGCGCTCGAAGATCGCGATCCAGCGATCGAAATGCTCTGCGGCGACCGGCAACTCGAGATGCGCCTGCATCGGCTGGCCGTGATAGCGGCCGGTCATCAGCGCGACCGACGACCAGAACGCGCAGAGTTTCACGATATGCGCCTCCCAGTCCTCAATGCGCGCCGCGAAGATCGGACCGATCAGGGGATCGGCCTGCACGCGCGCGTAGAACGTACGCACCAGGCGCTCGATCATGGCATCGTCGATGCCGGTTTTGGCCATGAGATCGCCGCTGATGCGGGCGCGGCGTTCCGCGGCGCCTTCGGGGTCGTCTGCGACAGCCTTGGTCATGACCGGTCCTCGTTCATAAGATATATTTTATCTATATCTTTTAGATGGTTGGCGCAAGGGGCGTTGGATATGCGAGATCACCTGATATGCTTGGTCACCGGCAAAGGCTGTGAACGAGAGGATCGGAGTGAGACGGCGCCAGCTTGTTTCACTTCCCGGTGAGGAAAGTGAGAGGAATACCAATGAAGGCTGCCTTCATCGAACGACACGGCGGGCCGGAGGTGCTCAAATTCGGCGAGATGCCGGATCCCGTAGCTGCATCCGGCGAGGTGGTGGTTGATATTGTCGCCGCCAGCGTCAATGGCGCGGACTGGAAGGTGCGCGAGGGCAAATCCGGTCAGCTTGCCCGTTTCCCTTACATTCTTGGTCGGGACTTCTCCGGCGTCGTTTCAGCCATTGGGGATGGTGTCAAAGACCTGCGTGTCGGCGATGAGGTCTTCGGCGTCTGCGACGTTGGCCAGGAAGGCGCCTATGCCGAGAAGATTGCGATCAAGGCAGCCATCGTCGCCAAAAAAAACGACCGCCTGTCGCATGTCGATGCCGCAGCACTTGCGCTTGCCGGATTGACGGCGATTTGCACCATCGAGGACACATTGAAACTGAAGGCGGGCGAGACGATCCTGATCCAGGGAGGCGCGGGTGGTGTCGCGAGCTTTGCCATACAGTTGTCGAAACATCTGGGCGCTCACGTGATCGCGACCGCAAGCGCGTCGAACCATGATTATCTGCGCCAAATCGGCGCGGATGAGATCATCGATTACAATGCGGTGGATTTCACCAAAGTCGTGAAAGACTGCGACGCGGTGTTCGATACGGTCGGCGGAGATGTGGCGCAGCGATCGTTTGCCGTGCTGAAACCAGGCGGCCGCGCGGCCTTCATTGCGTCTGGCGCCCAGGCACCGAAGCCGGACCGCAGCGATGTCGTGGCTCTGCGGCCCAGCGTCGGACGCGACCGGCCACATCTCGAACGCATCGTGGCGCTGGTGGCGATGGGTGCGGTCCGTCCGCCCGAAGTGACACGCTACAAGCTCAGCGACGCCGTGGCCGCACACGAGGTAAGCCAGTCCCGCCACTTTCGCGGCAAGCTGGTTTTTCTGGTTCGTTAACAGCCTCGCCTCAGCCGGCGAACCTTCGCCGCTCCTAGAGAAACTCCTCGGGCGGCACGCCGAGCAGGATCTGCCCGACCTGCTCGAAATGGGCGGCGCGTGCCTGGATCTGCTGAGAGAGCGTGTGCATGTCGCGGAAGCGGCGCTCGAACGGGCTGCCCGGGAAGATCGCGTCGACGCCGGCTGCCTTGTAAGCCATGTCAACCACTTCCGCCGCGGCCTGGATTGCGTTGGTGCAGGCGAGCCGCACGCGGGCCCGATCGGAAACCTCGATCGGCGCCACCTCGTTGGCCCGCGCGTAGATCAACGTCAGCGTCTCCATCAGGTAGGCGCGCGCCGAGCCGAGCCGCGCTTCCGCGCGCGCCACGTCGGCCTGCACCACCGCGTTGTCGGCGAGCCGGGAGAGCCCGCGCGGCGACTTGCGGGACGCCAAAGCGATGAACTCGGACAGCATCGCGCGTGCGATGCCAAGCGCCACGGCGGCGACCCCGGCCGCGTAGAGGCCCTGCATGGTAAAGGCATAGAGCGGGCCGCGCTCGCGGCGCAGCGTCGGGTCCTCGCGCGTGGTGCTGAACCCCTCGGACACGAATAAATCGTTGACGCTGTAGGAATCCGACGCCGTGCCGCACAGCCCGATCGTCCGCCAGGTGTCGATCAGGGTCACCTCGCTCACCGGAAACAGCAGCGTGCGGATCGTGGGGCGGCCAAAGCGGTTGAGCCTGAGCGTACCGTCCGCTTCGAGCACAAGGCAGTGCGCGCCCATCCAGCGGGCCTGCCGGCAGCCGCTGGAGAAATCCCACCTGCCGGTGAGGCGATAGCCGCCCTCGACAGCTCGTGCGCGCGAAGCGTTGGGAGGTCCCCAGGACACGATGCTGCTGGGATCAGCGAAGATGGCGTGATTGGCCGCAGGCTCCAGATAGGCGGCGATCAGGGCGGAACTGTTGGCGACGAATGCGTTCCACGCCGTCGAGGCGTCGTGCCGGGCCAGTTCCTCGATCGCCGCCACGTAGACCGCAGGTTCCGTCTCGTCGCCGCCGGCCGAGCGCGGCAGCAGCATGCGGAACAGCCGCGAGTCATGCAGCCGTTCCACCAACGCTGCGGGGATGCGCCGCGTGCGCTCGATCTCGTCGGCGCTGGCGGCAATCTCCGCCCCGAGTTCGCGGGCGCGGGCGACAGGGTCGGAACGGGTCTGGATGTTCATGCGCCACCTCAGGCTGTCGGGCCATTGCGACCGAACGCCCGGGCGCTGTCAACAGTTGATCCAGATCAACGAGCGGGGCGGCGCAGCACGGCTGATTACGGCTGCATGGCCGGATTGCAACGCAACAACATCAGGGCTTATCGCCATGGCCGAAACAACCAAACTTTCCGTCGAGAAGGCATTGCAGAAGCTTCGCGACACCGATGCGCCGAAATCCCGGAAGAAGCAGCTCGATGACAAGAGCGAGGTGCTCGACGAGGAGATCCAGCGCATGAGGGCGCAACGGCTGCGGCTGGAAAGGCACCAGCGAAAGAAGCGCTGAGGGCATCGCTGGAGCATGATCCGGAAAAGTGTGTAGCGGTTTTCCCTCGCGACAAACGCGTAGCGTTTGCGCGGAGATCATGCTCAATCAAAAAGCTAAAGCGCGATGACGATTCAACCTAATCTCATCGCGCTTTAG